>OJAW01000358.1_pt1 | contig 34199 bp, 30 predicted proteins | sample 1589151 | NCBI WGS metagenome assembly OJAW01 (sample SAMN03283290) | human gut metagenome | biome: human-associated habitat; material: feces | host: Homo sapiens | place: Peru | collected 2012
AAAATAATAGTGCTGTAACAGTATATGTAAATGGAACATTAACATTAAATGCTAAAAATAATCCTAATCTAAAATGGGCTATGATTAGTGGAACAACTAATCCAACATTAACATCAACAATTAATACTCATACTTTTGTAACACTAACAGAAAATGAATTATATAATGCTAATCAACAAAAAGACTATTATATAGTATTATGGATAAGTGAAACTGGAGGACTACAAACAGATAATGGAATATTTAATGGAGTAGTAAAATTTGAAGATACTGATACCACTACAAATACACCACCTGCTAAACAAACATTAACTTCATTAGAATTAGATAGTCAAATAAATGAAACAGTATTAACATCATTTACTAATACTTCCAAAAATGATAATTCAACTGGAATATATGCAAGTGAGGATGACCTTGGAACAAGTTATTATTTCAGAGGTAATATAACAAATAACTATGTTAAATTTGCAGGATATTACTGGAGAATAATAAGAATAAATGGAGATGGTTCATTAAGAGTAATATACGATGGAACAAGTGCTCATACTAATAGTGATGCATCTACTGATAGACAAATAGGAACAAGTGCATATAATACAAACTCTAATGATAACGCTTATGTAGGGTATATGTATGGAACAGCAGGTTCAACTACTTATGAAGCAACTCATACCAATACAAATAATAGTACAATAAAAACATATATAGATAATTGGTATAATACAAATATAAAAAATACTCCAAATGCAAGTTATGTCGTAGATGCTATCTATTGTAATGATAGAACAAGAGTAACAGATACAACTAAAATGTCAGAATTAGATACTATGTCTAGTTTAACATCAACAGGTGAAGGTTTTGGCACTAAAGTAACTTATTACGGATTATTTAATCGTATGACAAGTGATTTTAATAGTATTACACCTTCTTTAAAATGTCCTGAAACAAGAGATAAATTTACAGTTAGTAATACGCTCGGAAATGGAGAATTGGATAATCCAATTGGTTTAATAACTTTTGATGAAATGATATTCGGAGGTTTCTATATGTATATGGGAGATACATATCAAAATAATGAAACATATTTATATAATGGTAATTCTTGGTATTGGACGATGTCTCCTTTTGACCTCGATGATTATTCTGCTAATGTTGGTTGTGGTTATCGGGGGACTTTTACTGCCAGTGATGGTGTTGGCCGTACTGGCTATGGTGCACGTCCCGTGATTTCTCTTTTGTCTTCTGGAATTACTGGAGGAAATGGAACAGCAAGTGCGCCATTTATAATAGGTTCAGAATAAACTATGTTCTAAAATCTATAAAGTCCACGAAATTTTAAAACACTAATAAAATAGTTAATTAAATATTAATTATTTTATTTTTTTAAACTAATTAAATGTCAAATAATAATAAAAATATTCCAATTAAGATAAAAAAATGATAAAATATACTAAAGGAAGGTATATTTATGGAAGAATTAAAAATAATTGAATTAACCGAAGAAGAATTAAAAGAATTAAAAGCATTTGACTATGATAAAGAAGAAAAAAAGAATAATGATAAAGAGGGAAAAGAAAATGGAAAAACAGAATAAAATAGATTTCTTTTTAAAAGAAATACAACGTTTATCAAAAAGTTATCAAGTTGATAAAAAACAAGTATACGCTCAACTAATAAAGTTTGGTATTCCATATGAAGAAAGAACAACTTTAAAAGAATTCTTTCCTACATTAATCAAAGAAAATCTAAATCCTAAAAATCTAGATGTTTTTGTAGATGAACGTCATAGTTATTTCTGTCAATTTAAAAGTAAAGACTGTTCTTTAATATATGAAATGAATCCATATAAAATATATATACCTTTAAAAAAACAAAATATAGAAAAGAATATTAAAAAAATATTTAAGTTTATTTCAAGTAATAATATACCTCACGCATCTAAATTATCTGCAAGAGTTAGAAATGATAGTTTAGTAATAAGAGTATCTAATAGTAATGATGCTAATAAAATAATTAGTTTTGTTAATGAAAATATTAATAAACAAGATTTATATGAACCTAGTCCTTTTTCTATAAATGAAAATAATGTTGCTTTATCAGCAGATAGACATTTATCTTATAATGAAACAGTAGCAAATCTTATTTATGAATATATAGAAAAAGAAAATAAAGATAATAAAATTGCTTCATATGAAGAATTTAGAAAATTTGTAGCAAATAGATTATTTGTATTACAAAATAAATTAGATTTATCTAATATTATAAAAGAAAAAAATAAAGACCAAGATTTATCAGAAATGCCTAATTCTGTATATTTATCTAATCTTGAAGAAATAACTCATATAATTTTATTAAACTTATATGACTCAAAAGTATCTGAAGCAGAAATGTATATTAGTAGCACTAATGAAGCATCTCACTTACAACAAATGAATTATGAATATAAAGAATTTGATAATTTTCAAAAAGACCAAGATTTATTAAAAGAATTAATCGAAGTAATGATAAAAAAATATGGTGCTAATTATACTAAAACAGCACTCAAAGAATATAAAAATGAAAGAAATATTAATGCTATAACAAGAACAAATAATTTAAGAGAAAGAGTAGAAGAAAGTAAATCATTCTTAACTTATTTAAATTATACAAATGATAATTATTTATTAATAAATAATTATATTCAAGAACATTATCAAACAAATGAATTACAAGATAATGAAGAAATAAAAAACTTTAAAGAAAAACTACTCGAAGAAGTTTGTACTGCCACATATTTTGCTTGTCAAACACCAGAAAGAGAATTTTGTGGAAAACTTCAAGTAGCAAGATTATTAATAAGAATGCAATGTGGTGATTATAAAGCTATAACAAGAACAAATAATGCTAGACAAAATGCCATAGATAATATCAAACCAGATGAAGTATATAATCTAGTAAAATCTAGTATTGAAAAAAATGGATATATAATCGAAGATGAAAGAGATTTATACGAATTATATGCTAATCATATTGAATTTATCTGTAGACCACAACAAAGGGGGAGAAAATAATGTTAAAACAAACTAAAGGAATATTTATAGTCTTATCAGGCCCTTCCGGTGTAGGAAAAGGAACAATATGTAATGAAATAATAACTTCATTAAATGCTTGGTATTCAGTAAGTGTAACAACTAGAGAAAAAAGACCTGGAGAACAAGAAGGAATAAATTATTACTTTGTTTCTAAAGAAGAATTTGAACAAAAAATAAATAATAACGAATTTCTAGAATATGCTACATATAACAATAATTATTATGGAACATTAAAATCTAAAATAGATGAAAAACTAGAAAATAATATTGATGTAATAAGTGAAATTGAAGTAAAAGGTGCTAGAAATATTAAAAATAAATATCCAGATAGTTTACTTATTTATATCTTACCACCATCACTTAAAGAATTAGAAAATCGTTTAAGAAATAGAAAAACCGAAGACGAACAAACAATAAAAAATAGATTAAATATAGCCAAAGAAGAACTAAAACAAATAAATATTTATGATTATGCTGTAGTAAATGATAACCTCGAAGAAACAATAACAAAAGTAAAAAATATAATAGAAAGTGAAAAAAGCAGAGTAATTAGAAATAAAATAGACTGGAGTAATTAGTTATGAATAATTTAGAAAAAAATTTAACTAAAGAAAAAATCGAAGACTTATATACTACTTATGATAAAATAGTAAAACTATTAGAAAATCTAGAAAAAAGCATCAAAGAACTTCCCTCTAAGGAGGAATTATAATGTTAAATACTCTCGAAGAAATAAATAAAAGAATAGATATAATTAATGAAATGCTACCAAAATTTGAAACTACAGAAAGAAAAGAAATAAAAAAAAATAACAAACAAATTGAAGAACTAACCAAAGAACTAACAGATTATAAAGATATAATATTTAAAGAATTAGTAAAAAAGAAAGAACAAGAATTACCTAAAAATAATACAGAATTATTAAAAGAAAAACAAGAAGAATTATCAGAATTAAAAAAAGAAATAAACTTTCTTGAAGATAAATCATATATAGTAAAACTAGAATTTAATAAAAACATCTATGACATAGAAAATAGTAATAACCTTGAAGAAATAAATAAAATTATTACTGAAATATTAAATAAATTTAAATTAATAAATATTGAATTAAACATAGATGACTTTAAATATAGCATAACTACATATAAATATATGAACTCTTATTTTAATAACCTAAACAAAGACTCATTTAATGAAGAAATGAAAAATACCTTTGATACATTATATTGGGAAAATCCTAATCTAATAAATCATCTAGCATTATCTTTAAGAGAATTAACTAATTCGTATAAAAAAGAATTTGAAAACTATATTCAAAATCAAAATAATAATAAAACATATGATGAAGAATTACCTAAATATTATAATCTAAAAATAGAATTAGATAATCTAACTAAAACTAATAAATATCTAAACTATAACTTATTTATAACTAAAAAAGATAGTATAGATAATTATCTAAATAATAGTCAAATAAAAAAAGATAATATCTCTAAAATAGTAGATTATAATAACTATTTAAATTTTACAGATATAGAGAAAAATAGTTTTATCAAAGAAATCAGAGGATTATATCATTCAGTAAATGAATATAATTATCTATCTAGTTTTGACTTCTTAATAAAAAAAGGTAAAGAAATATATGCAAGTAAAGAAACAAATAAAAATAATCTTGCTAATAATCTAAAAACAATAAAATCATTAACAAAGCAAAAAGATAAATTAACTAAAAAATTATTTAAACTATATCCAAAACTAGATAAAAATACCAGAATAAATAATAAATATAATGATTTACAAAATAAAACTAATAACAAAATATTAGAAATATCTTCTTCATACAAAGAATATGATAAATTATTATTTGAAAATGATATAATAACTAAACTAAATGATAATTCAACATATTATGATTTATTAAAACTATATCAAAATAACTATCAATATCTAATGAATATATTTAAAGAAAACAATTTAGATATATCTAAATATGAAGAATTTAATAACTTTATTTCTAGTGCTTACTTAACAATAGCCAATAACTTATTAATAACAAGTAATATAGATATAAAAGAAAAATTAATAGAAAAATATAGTTTATTTAATATAAATATAAAACTAGAAGATAATACTATTAATGAACTCAAAAAAAATCTAGAATACCTAAACACATTAAGTTATTTTGAAGAAGCAAACCTAGATTTAGAAAAAATTAAACTAATAACAGAAATAGATAAACTACTTATTTAAAGACAAAAAAACAAGAAATAACTTGTTTTTTCTATTTATCTAGTACCTCACTATGACTTCCAGTATTCACTAATAATAATGCTATTTCTTTATCTAAATATTTATAAATAAGTACCCAATCTGGTTCGATATGACAATCCCTACAACCTTTAAATCTTTTATCATTATATAGTGCGTGGTCTTTATATTTTAAATCTAATTGTTGTTTGTTTGCAAGCATATCTACAACATATAATAGTTTATCAATATTTTTTCCTTGTTTTATTAATTTTTTTAAAGATTTTTTAAATTCTTTTGAGTATTTAATTTCATAACTATTCATCATTTAACAAAGACTTTTTTAATTCTGAAATATTGTTATAACTTTTATATTCTTTAGGGTGTTTTTTTATATAAGTAAGTTCTTTTGCTGTTTTTTCTAATTCTTCTTCAGTAAAATATTTATATAATTCATTTTCTTCCTTTGGAATTGCAACATCAAAAGGAATACCACCTCTCATAATTACTTGTTTTATAGTCATATTAATTAGTCCACTCATACTAACCCCTAATCTTTGTAAGATTTCAGTAACCTTTTCTTTATCCTCTTTATCAATTTGTACGCTTACTGCAGTAGTTAAACTAGACATAACATACATCTCCCTTTCTAATAAAAATATATCAAAATTAATATAAAATGTCAATAGAATTATATAAAAGTTATATAAAAATTATATTATTTCTATATTATTATACGCAAAAATACAATTATAATACACATATTAATACTCATATATATAAAAAAATAAAATTCATATTAAAATATCATAGTAATAGAAATAGATAAACTACTTATTTAAAAGTATTCTACAACTCTATTTCTTTTTTATACAAAAAAAATGTCGAAAACTGTATTGCATACACAAAAAAAATATGCTATAATGAATACAAAATATGGTAATAGGAGGAAAGGTAATGAATAGTATTACAGATACCTATTTAACTTTCAGGGTTAATAATGTTATAGAATATATAAAGTTATTAGCAGAAGAAGAACGAATAACATCTAAGATACCAAGACAGTTGAATAAGTTAATCTATAAATATTATGATTTATTTATTCTTACTAACAAAGAAGTTGATTATGAAAAAATAAAAATCAGAACTGGGCTTAACGATACCAACGAAAGACTAATTCTCTTCTACTTACTAATCGAATTTGACTTAACAAGTAGATTAGAATTATCTGATAAAAAGTTATATGATTTATACAATTTTATAGTTAACTCCATTATCGTATTTATAGATTTGGAAAAAAATATTTCCAAAAATACCGAACAGTATTCATATGAAAATTCTATAAAAAGAACACTAAAAAAATATGAAGATTATCTAGATATAGAATACTTACTATTGTTAGATAAATTATATCCAAAGTTAGAAAAAAAATATAATAACTCTGTAAAAGAAAATAATAAATTTATTACAGAATATAACTTTGAAAATTTTATCTTAACAAATACCAAAATAAAAAATAGTGATAACTTATATCTAAATAAATTTAAGTACAAAAATGAAAAACTAACAAGCGAATCAAAAAAAGATATAGAAATAATAGATAATGAATTTGCTGTAGAGTTAAAATATATCAATATTGAAATCATATCATTAAAAATATTGTATGAAGCATTCACAGAAAATAACAAAATAATATTTATTCCCCTAGAAGATTTATTTGTTTCTAAAAAAAGTAATATCTTAAAATTAGAATCCCTATTACATTTAAGTATTCTAAAAGAAAGAATATACTTTATAGTAAATAATGAATTAATAAAAAAATATGAAGGGAATATAGAATATCTAATTAATAATAATTTTAATGTTGCCTTAAGTACAAATAAAACATTAACTAAAAATCAAATCTATAAAAAAATCAAATACTTATTTATAGAATACAATGATGATTTAAAAGATGATGTTGAATCAGCACAAAAATTTAATTTAGAAATAATAATTAAAGGTAATATTAAAAATAACAAAGATTTAGATAATCTAATGTATGTTAACTAATGAGTGCTAGTGTTAATGTATCTGCAAAGAAAATCAAAAAAAGAAGATTACTAGGAAGATTTTTCGCTATTTTGTTTCTTGCATTATTACTATTACTATCAATTACATATGCAATAGTTTATGTAGTTAATCAAACAGGTAATTTTACTATAATGCTAGATAAAAACTTACAAGAGAAAAAAACTATAATAGTATCTCCTAGAAGTGATTTTGCAGTAACACCAACAAAAATCGTAGTAGATGCATTACAATATATGGATAACATAACAGAAAGTTGGTTACCAAATGATATAGATGATATTGAAGGACCACATAATGGTAATAATTATCTGGCCTATACATTTTTTGTTAAAAATATTGGAGAACAAGAAACATCATATCGTACAACAATAGATATCTTATCCGTAATAAAAAATGTAGATGATGCAATAAGGGTTGCTGTATATCTAAATGGAGAAAAAACAGTATATGCCAAAAGAAGACCTGACACATATGAACCAGAAAAAGGCACTGTTCCATTTCACAAAGTAGACCAAGTTAGAAATGAATTAAGAGAAAAATTTAAACCTAACGAAGTTGATAAATATACAGTAGTGGTTTGGTTAGAAGGTAATGACTTAGAATGTATAGATAGTATTCTTGGTGGAGAAATGAAAATGATTATGTATATAGGCGAAGACCAAGAAAACTAATACATTTAAGGATAAATAAGGAAGGAGAAAAAGTATGAAAAAAAGAAGAATTTTATTAGCGTTGATAATGCTTATTATTTCTGGTGTTTCATTAACAACAGCAACCTATGCATGGTTTACTGCTAATAGGGCCGTAACAGTTGAAGAAATTGATGTAAAAGCAAGCGCAAGTGGAGGTATTCAAATATCTGCTGATGCAAAAACATGGAGTAATGAAGTAACATTAGCAAATCTAAGAGATACTGAGTTAACAAATAATTATATTCCTACAGAAGCATTAAAACCAGTTACAACAGTTGGAGTAAATGGAACAACTGGTAAATTTGATTTCTTTTTAGGAGAATTAGATGATGCTGGAACTAAAGTTTCATTAGAACCAACAGCAGATGCTGACAAAAACTATATAGCATTTGACCTATATTTCTATAGTGCAACAGCACAAAAAATAGAATTTAATGCTGGAACTGACGTTGTTGCTAAAAATGTTGGCGGAACAGGAAATGCAACTGATGCTGGATTAAAATCTTCAGTACGTGTTGGATTCTTAGTTCAAGGTAATGATGCAACTGCAACAACAGATACTGCTAAAGCATTAAATGGTGGTACTAAAGCAACTCAAACAATTTGGGAACCAAATGCTAATACACATACAGATTATGCAACAAACATGCTTCATGCAGAAGGTGTTATGACAACTATGGGTGGAAACAAAAAAACAAATGACGCTGGTGCTGCAAAAACATATGTACCAGTAACTGATACTGGATACTTTGAAAATATCGTTGCTGCAACTCATGGATTAAAAACTTCAAATACTGGAGCATATCCAGCTGGAACAATCTTTGATTTCCCTGCAGGTATCAACAAAGTAAGAGTATATGTATGGTTAGAAGGACAAGATGTTGACAATGAAGACACTGCTTCTTTAGGTACTGGTGTTGGAGTTAAATTAAACTTCAAATTAGCAGATGCTGGAGCATAAAATAATAAATATTAATAAAAATTAATAAAATATAGATGGTGGGGTGTAATATGAAACTACTAAAGAGTATTATTAGTGGTATAGTTGATTTTCTTATGTTAATAGTAATTTTAATTGCTATTGGGGTATCGCTAGTATCTTTAACCTCAGATAATAATGGAGTTTCTAAAATTGGCAAATATATGCCTCTTAGTGTACAAACAAACTCAATGGAGGACACAATTTTAAAAGGCGACTTTATTATTATGGAAGAATGTGATGTATCAAAATTACAAAAAGGTGATATAATTGCTTTCTTTGCCACAGAACAAGACCAAGTAATTATCAAAACCCACAGAATTGTGGAAATTACTGAAGGTGCTGGTGGAAGATCATTTATAACTAGAGGAGATAATAATGATGCGGATGACTATGTTCCAGTATTTCCTAGTGATATAATAGGTAAATGGAATGGAACAAGAATAGCGCATGTTGGAAGTATATTGGACTTTGTAAGTTCACAAATAGGTTTCTTAATATGTATTATCCTACCATTATTCGCCTTATTTATATATCAAATTTATAGATTCATTGTAGTAATTATTGAAGAAAAAAATAATGCTACAGGTTCTAAAAATAAAGAAAAGAAGAATAAAAAAGCAAAAGAAAATGAAGAAAAATAGCATTACGCTATTTTTTTTATTCAAAATTCGACAATTGTCTTTCAATATAAAAAATTAAATGGTATAATTATTATATAATGAATAATAGACAGAAATTTATGTTTAGTAGGTGGTAAAATGGATTTATTTGTAAGATTTCTATATGATTTTCTTTCCCTATTCTTTGGAGGATTAAAGAAAATATTTGTAGGACTATTTAATGGTATAAAAGAAATGTTTAACTTTCCAGGATATTATAAAGTAATAAAAGGATATTCTGAAGATTTAACTACCAAAGAATGGATAATGGTTGTTTTAGCAGCATTATGCGTTTTAATAATATTAGCAACCATAGTATTTCTAATTGTATTATTAGTAAGAAAATATATTAGATTAAGAAAAAGTCTAGTAGAACAAGAAGAATTACTAGAAGAAGTAGCAAACTTAAATAGAGATGTCTTAAAACTAACCAAAGAAAAAGATAACATAATGGCAATGAAAGTAAGTCAATTAGGACTAAAACCAAATGAATCTAATATCGAAGAAGTATCTGAAGAACCAGATACAGAGGTCTTAAAAGAAGGAGAAAGTAGATTTACAAAATTAAGTTTAATAGACAAGGAATACGAAAACTATGTCCCTGAAGACTATCATAATACCTTTGATTTACCAGAATTATGTGAAACATTTAGAAATTTCTCTGCCTCTAAACTAGGATTATATTATAAAATAGATATGGTAAGATTATTCGTTTCTGCCATTGCTTCAACAAGATTAGTAATCTTACAAGGTATCTCTGGTACTGGTAAAACTTCCCTTGCTTATGCTTGGGGAAAATTCTTAAAGAATGATTCCACAATTGCTTCAGTGCAACCCTCTTGGAGAGATAGAACAGAATTATTTGGTTACTTTAACGAATTTACCAAAAAATTTAACGAAACAGATGTCCTAAAGAAAATGTATCAAGCAGGATATGATGATAGAGTTTATATTACCGTACTAGACGAAATGAATATCGCCCGTGTTGAATATTACTTTGCAGAAATGCTATCAATACTTGAAATGCCAAGTAGAGATGAATGGATAATAGAAATGGTATCTAGTCCTTGGCCTACTGACCCTAAAAGACTAGTAGATGGAAAACTAAAAATACCAGGAAATATGTGGTATGTTGGAACAATTAATAACGATGACTCTACATTTATGGTAACAGATAAAGTATATGACCGTGCTATGCCAATAGACATAAACGATAAAGGTGAAGTATTCAAAGCACCACTTACTGATGCAATGGATATTAACTCATCATATCTAGAATCATTATTTAAAAAAGCCAAAGAAGAAAACCCAATTCATAAAGAATTACTAGATAAAATCGAAGAAATGGATAACTATGTAATCGCCCACTTCAGAATTGCTTTTGGTAACCGTATCGTAAAACATATGAAAGACTTTGTTCCAGTATATGTTGCTTGCGGTGGAAAAGAAACTGATGCAATAGATTACTTCATAGCAAGAAAAATATTAAGAAAATTTGAACAATTAAACCTTTCATATATCAGAGATGAAATAGATGGATTTATCAAATTCCTAGACACAACATTTGGAAAAGACGTAATGCACGAATGTAAAGAATACCTACTTAGATTAAAGAAATTAGTATAGGTGATAAAATGAGAGAATTCAAATTATTAGATTTATATGAAAGCACAAATGATGAAATAAAAGAAAATTTTCTTGATAATATAGATGCCAGATTACAAGTACAAAATAAATATAGAAAAGTAATTTTTGATTATTCTTGGTTAGAAAAAATGGAAGAAACAATGAATTATTTAGATAACATCATAAGAAACCCTAAAAAATTTATCATTAACGAAGAAGAAGTCGTAAAAATAGAAAAAGCAAGAAAAGTAACCGTTGAAAGTATTAGACACTTAACCCAACATACAAGTTATATCCAACAATACGATCAACATACTGGTGAAGTTAAACCATCAAAAATACTAAACATAAATAAAGAAGAAAGTTTTGACTTATACGAAAATAGATTTATCTATACCCTATTAATTAATATGAAAATGTTTATTAGTAGAGTTGGAGGAAATAGTGAAAATGGTTCAAGTCTAAAAAGTTTAAGAAACATAAAATACAATGCTAAAACAAAAGTAGGAACTGAAGTTGTAGATATCAAAATAGACCTAAATTCCTCAAATAATAAAAACTTAACCTCAACCAATAATTTAGGATTAAGCGTATCACAAAGAATAGAAAAAATAAAAATGCAATTAGCGGACTTTACAAATTCAGACTTTATCAAAGACATAGAAAGAGCAAACGTATCATTAGTAAGAAGTCCAATTAAAAAAACAAACATTATCTTAAAAAATCCTAACTTCCAAAAAGCAGTAGAATTATGGAATTTCCTAGAAAGTTATGACTTTGATAATTTTCAAGAAGAAAACATAGATAACGAATACGAAGACACTTCAGACTTTAGAAATAATATGAATGACAGTTTTCTTATTGACTATATAGTGTTAAATAATGTACTTGACAATGACAAGAACAAAGAAGAATTATACAAACTAAACAAATACTATATAACTAAAATAATAAAAGATTTCGTTGATAATAATAATAACTATGATGAAAAAGCATTTATCAAAATGTTAAAAGAAGAATTTAAAGAAGTTAAAAAAGTTAAAACAATTAAACTAAATAGAATAAGAAATATCTATCAAAAAGACATAGAAAAATATCTTAAAATAAAAAAGGAATGCATTAATATTTTAGGAAGATAATATGAAAATAATAAAATTAATAGATAAAATTAGAAATAACAAACTCTTAAAAGCATCATTAGAATTATTATTAATAATGGTATCAGTATTAGTAGTATCATATGCTTGGTTTTTCAGAGGTACACAAGTTGAATCCAAAGACTTAACCATCAAAACAAAAGCAAGTAGAATATTATATATATCATTAGATAATGGTATTACTTGGGATACAGAATTAAGTTTAAATCTAGGTAATGACTTTAAATTTAATACCGAAGTAACAGGTAACGGAATAAAGTTTTATAAAGCATTAACCAAAAGAGAAGATGGTGCCCCAATAACATTTACAACTGCTGAAAAAGGAGTAGATTATTTAGAATTTGATATCTTATTCAAAGCAAATGCCCCTTTAGGAGTATTCTTAGATTCAGATTCCTATGTACTTCCTTCGGTTGGTACTACCCAAAATAATCTAATAGGACAAGGTGTTTTAAGAAGAAGTTCATATGGAGATTTTTCAAGAGACTTAATTGCAGGAGCAGTACGTGTTGCCTTTATTGAAAATGATTATGTCGAAGACCAATACGTTCCTAAACTTAAAACTTCGATGGTTTGGGCCCCAAATAAAAATTATGAATTAATCTATCAAAATAACCAGTATACCTTTGATATAAATTCTACAAATTCTCAAGATTACAAATATGTAGATGCCGAAGAAGGAATAAATTACATTAATGTAGATAATTTAAAAGATAACCTAAATACAGATTTTGATAATGACTATGCTAATGGTGACCCAATGATAACAAAAATAGATGAAAATTTTAATAATGGCATAAAAGCAGTAACCGTTAGAATTTGGATAGAAGGAAATGATAGAGAAGCACATACCGCATTAACTGGTGGAATATTTACCCTAAATTTAAGTTTTATGGGAATAATCAAAAATGAAAATAACAATATACCAAACGTTGAAATAAATCAAACAGATATGACAATTACCAATTATGATAATACTATGGAATACTCCAAAGACAATGGAAATACCTGGATAAAATATGAAACAGATAATAATCCCGTATTTACATCTGGAGATAAAGTATATGTAAGATATATTGAAGACGATAATTATTACGCTTCAAAAATCAAAGAATTAAATTTCTAGGAGGTGAGTTTATGAAGAAAATCATTGTCAGAATATTAAAAATAATGATTTTAGTACAAATAGCATTAATATTTGTCTATACAACCTATGCGTGGTTTTCTGATAAAACAAACCCACAAATAAGTCAAGATGATATAAAAGTAACATCTGCCGAAGGATTAGTAATAAAATTATCTGAAGATAGCGAAGCAAGAACATCAGTAAGCTTAAATGAAATATTATCAGACTATGATTTATTTGCTTTAAAACAGATGTCTAGTGCTGATGGAATAAACTTCTATACAATAGATTTTGGTGCAGGTCTCGCTCATTCAGCTCCCCAATTTGTTAAAGTACCAGTTCAAGAAAACGGATTAATAAATATGGAAGCAAATGGTATAATAGATTATGATTTCTATCTAGAAACCGAAGAACAAGCAAAACATATATATTTACATAAAGATACAGCATTCCAAGGTATCGCCTCAAACTCAATTAGATTTGCCCTAACACTAACCGAAGGAACAAATAAAACAGTATATATCTTCGGTGATAAAAGAGAAAATGCCATTGATGGATATACAACAAAAGCAATAATTAAAAAAGGAAAGTTTTCTTATAATAACATAGATGCATCATTTACAGCAAACCAAACAGTATATGCTTATGAAGACTATAATGGAGGAAGAGGTAATGATGATAATGACCCAATTGATTTAACTAAAATATTATTCACTATGGAAGCAAATAGTACAAGAACTATAAATGTAAAAATATGGTTAGAAGGTGGAGATGAAGATTGTGATACAACATTAGCAAATACAATGGTAAATGCCTTAATAAAATTTGGTAGTGCCAATGTCTTAAGAGACGCACCAATACTAACCGCTAATAATAGTAGTAGAACAATTACTGGATTAACAACAGAAATGGAATACGCATATACAAATACCGCAACAACAATTTGGACTAGTGTAACAAATCCAAGTATGACATTTAGTAGAGGTACAACGGTATATGTAAGATATAAAGAAGTTCAAGGTGTATCATCATATTCATATGCAACAAAGGTAGTATTTAACTAGGTGAGAATATGAAAAAGAAAATTACTATAAATACAATATTAAATATAATATTAGCAATAGTTTTACTAGGATACGCTTATAGTTGGATGGTAACTGAACCATCATATGGAGAAATAGTAGATTACAAAAGAGATTTAGTAGTATCTTCTTCAGGAATAGATGTCGAAGTATATATTTATAAAGGTAATGATTACGTATTATATGAAGAAGAAAATATTATTGTAGATAATATGGCACCAAATGATTCCATAAGATTTAAGTTTGTTATGACTAATACCAAACAAAACCCAACATTAACTAATATTATATTTGCTAATATAAGTGGAGACCTTGAAGAACTAAAAGACTATATATCAGTAACAAGTGCTAGTCCCCAAAACTTTACAAAACCCCTAAAAGATAATCTCTTAACAACATCAACATATGATGGACTAACAATAACAAACTATATGAAATTCTATGAAAATTTCAAAGTAAATGCCAATAGTAGTGAAACAATATATTGGACTATTAACTTGGATAAAACCGCAGATAATAAAGTCGCAGAAAAAAAACTAATAATAGAAAACATTATATTCTTAAATCCATAACAAAAAGAAAAGAGGAAAAAGTGTGAGAAAAATAGTATTAAACTTTATAGAAACAATTTTAATTATAATAATTGCCTTAATATGTGTTGTATCTATTTTACAAAGCACATTACTAGAAAATAAAGCAATATTCGGTTATCGTAGTTATGTAATTGCCTCAAATAGTATGTACCCAGTATTAAAATATGGAGATGTAATACTAGTAAAAGAAATCCCGTTTGATAGCATAAAAAAAGGTGACATAATTACTTATCGTGGTAAAGAAGGTGAAGTAAAAAATAAAATTATTACCCACGAAGTAATAGATATATTAACCGAAGAAAATACCACTGTATTAAAAACACAAGGTAGAGCAAATACCGGAGTAGACCCATATGTATATAAGGAACAAGTTATAGGGAAATATGAATACAGATTTCTATTATTTAGTGCAATTAGTAAAGTAATAAGAGACAAAGTAGGATTTGTAATATGCATCTTAATTCCCTTCTCTATCCTATTCGTTTTAGAATTAATTAGCGTAACAAAAGAAGTTAAGAGAAAAGAATTTGAAGTAACAATGCAAACCCAATTAGAAGAATTAAAAAACATAAATTCAAACTCAGAATTATCAAAAGCAATTGAAGACGTAATATCAGAACAATTATTAGAAATTAAAAAAGCACGAAGAGACTTCAAGAAAATAGATGAACTAGAAAGAACAATTCAAGTTCCGTTAGAAGAAATTCAAAAACAAATAGCATACTTAAATAGTAAATTAACTAAAGAACCACAAGAAGACAATAAAGATTTAGACCAAACAGTAGTATTACCAACAAGTGATGACATAAGATTAGAAATAGAACAAGAATTAGAAAGAAAGAAATCAACAACTACTGTTGATAAAAAGAAGAAGAAAGCAAAGAAATCAACAACTACTGTTGAAAAAAAGAAAACAAAAAAGGAACCAGGTAAATAAATCTGATTCCTTTTAATTAATACTAAAAAAGAAAATACCATACCAAGTATAATATTTTCTAATATACCTATACATCTAATATTTATAAATAAAAAAAGAAACATTAACGACAATTTAATGTTCTCCCTAGTTTTTTGAATAAATTATAAATCTTTGCCGCAGACCCATAATCCCTTATCCAATCACGAGTTTCTCTCTCGGATATACGTATACAGTTGACAGTAGATAAGACCTCCAATAGGCATTCACAGTATTTACTTTACTCAAAATAGCAAATAATAAATACCTTACTAAGAACAACTATCCTTTATCAGTAAACAACTGCATCAGGAATCAATAACCAATAGTAATATTTATCAATGATATACATTAAAATAAATAATCTTACTACTAATTATCACATTAGCATCCTTACATCTATCAACTGACTATATTATATCACATATAAGAATAATGTCAATACTTTTTTTTACTTTTTTCGACTTTTTTTCATTTTTTTTAAAATGACCTATACATATTGCATTTAATACAAAAATAATATATAATTATTATAGTAGAAGATTGTCGAAAAATATGAAGAATGGAGGAATATAATAATGCAAAAAATAAATAATATAAAAAAATATATTCTTTCATCATTCAAAAAATTAACTGCTAAAAATTCTAAGGGTCGAATGATTCTAAAAATATTTGTAATTGCCCTATTAATAATCGGATTACTAACTAAAACATACTCTTGGTTATATGAAGAATATGTAGGCAATGGTGTAACACTTAATATGGGTAAAATATCTCATTTAGTTACCCATTATGATGAAAATGGGACATTAATACAAGATAACGAACAAACCCAAACATTAATATATGAAACAAATTTAAGTAACTTAACTAAAAATACCAAATATATAAAAATAGAAAATAATGGTACATTAGATTTAGAATATACCTTAAGTTTAAGTTACGAAGGAACGGTATCAAGTGTTGGAGTTCTTTATTATAGGTTATATGAAGTAACCGAAGAAGTAAATAATGCCGGAGGATTAACTAACTATGCAACTAATAATCCAATTCCTGATAATATTGAAACAGATGGAACTAATCCAATAAAAAATATGACACTAATAAATAGTGAAGTAATAAAAGGAACAATTGAATTAGACCCGATTAGTGAAAAAAGTGCTGTCTATTACAGACTAGATTATGGTATGTATCAAACAGTAAATACAGGATTATACTCTGAAGAATCAATGTCTCTACATTTTAACGTTTATTCTACTCAAATCGGAGCAACCGAAGAATCAGCATTAAGCGGTCAAATATGGCAAGTAGCAAACGAACAACAACTTAGAGAAATATTAATATCTGCCACAAATGGTGATACAATTCAATTAATAGATAGTTTCACAGTTGCAGGCACCATAGACATAGGGAAAAGAATTAATTTAGATACTAACGACCATGAACTAACAATAACTGGTGACCTTATTTATGACTTTGCAAATATGGGTGATTTATTAATAGATGTAACAGGCACTGGAGTATTAAGAGTAGAAAATAACTTATATATAAATGTTCCCAAAGCAGAAGTCGATATTATCGGAGGAAATAAACTTTATGATATCGTTGTCGGAGGAACAACTACCCTAAACGGAATTCAAGATGGTGAAAAAGATGGAATTTACCTAGAAAACTTAAATATGGTAAAAAGCTCAACAACCCTAGTACCACTTGATATAATAATAAGAAGTAACACTAGATTAACAATTGCCCCAAATGTTGAATTAGGTATTGTATCTGCCGAAGTAGGTTCAACAAATATTGAAGTAATAAATAATGGTAATATTATTCAGTTAAATTTCTCTGATATGAGTTTATTAAATAGTTTTACCAAAGCCCAAATATATGTATATAACTTAGGAAACATTTATGGAATACTTGGTAGCACCTCAATAGTTTTACCTAAAGAATCAACACCATATATCGGACCAAATAATGGTAACACTTGGATAGTAAAAGGTATAACATCAAATGACATAACCGTATCAGGCTCAGATAACTTTAAACAAGATGATATCGAATCAAACCTAGATGATGTCTATGTAGTACCTATCGAAGGTGAAGATAATTCATATATCGTTTATATCAAAGACTCACTTGCCTCCGTAGAAAGCTTACTTGTTGAATATTTCACTAACGAAGGTTACGAAAGACCATACGAACAAATATTAGAAATAAGAAAACTAATAGTATGGACTCTAAACGCTCAATACTTTGAAAACGAAGATTTTGACTTCTTAAAAAGTGATAAAGTACCATCCCTAGAACATTTAAATCTAGAAAACTCAAGAATAATTGATGATACAACAGTAAATAGAATTAAAACTAATGCCTTAAAGGATAAAACCTCTCTAAAAACATTATTATTGCCATCAACTATAACAGAAATTGGGGATTATGCTTTTTACAATGTCCCACTAGGAAAAATTCCAACTAGTATTAATGAAGAATTTAATTATGCAACCATACCATCTTCCGTAACAACTATCGGAGATTATGCTTATAATGCTAGTGAATATATCTATCTTGAATCTAATAACCCACCAACTATCAGTGCTAATACCTTTGATAATGCTTTAGCAAAAATATTTGTTAATGCTGGTGCCATAGATACATACCTAGAATTAAATAATATTAACACAACTCAAGTATATCAAAAAGGATTTTTATCAGATGATAGAAAATATATCGTTTTTGAATATAATGACGGATTAGGAATAAGCTATGTTATTAATAATGTAGTATCAACTAGTACATTAGGAATACCAACCCAACTATCCCTAAAAGGAACCTATAAAAAAATATTAGTTATTGGTACAAACTCATATCGACATATGAATATATATAACGCAACCGGAGCATCAGTAGTTTTACCATCAACAGTAGTAAGAATAGATAAGTATGCTTTCTATAACCTAAACATAACAAGTATAAGTCTAACTAATGTCGAAGAAGTAAAAGCATATGCCTTCTATAATACAAAAATAAATATGTTACAGTCATCAAGCCTACAAACTATCGGAGAACACGCTTTCGAAAACACTCTAATAAAAGAATTAAGTTTATCAAACATATCTTATATCGGAGACTATGCCTTTAATAAAGTAGAAACAATGTATAGTGCTTACTTATATAACGTTTCTTATATTGGAGATTATGCTTTCAATGATTGCAAATACTTAAATAAAGTATATTTCTCTAATACCAATACCAAACTAATCAATAATAGCGAACAAGTAGATATAACCGTTGGAACAAATGCAACATTCTCAAACTGGGGATTTTATACTGACGGAAGACTAAGAGTATATGTTCCAGATGGCAAAACAGAATCAGGAAACACTTATTTAAGTCTATATCAAAAATTATTTACAGGAAACGAAAACTATATATTTATAACAGGTTATGAAATAGGAAGTTATACCCATATGGCATTACCTTATGATATAAATATTTACACAGTTCGTGAAATAACCCTAAAAGATAAAAATGATAATGATATCAATGGCTGGGAAATAGTTTCATATCAAGGAAAAGATTTAGGTAATGATTATACTATACCAGAATCATTAACCTATAACGGAACAACCAAAGATGTAATAGCAATCGGGGATTACGCTTATAGAAATGTCTTATTCGAAGATAACGCCACAATCAATATCCAAAACGAAAGTCTAGTAAAACTAGGTAACTATTCACTAGCAAATATGGATATAACCAACATAAAAGCACCAAATATAACAGAAATAGGAACATATGCCTTATATAATACAGAATTACAAACAGCAGAATTTGAAAACCTAAAATCATTAGGAGACTATGCTTTTGCAGAATTACTAACCCTTAATATGATAAACCTAGGTAAAGTAGAAAACATAGGATATTCAGCACTTTATAATGATGCCAACCTAGAACAAGTATTTATAAATAACACTGATTATACCATAGTATTAGGAACAAAAGCATTCTATAACGTCGGAGTAAATGCTGGAAAAAGATTCAGAATGTATGTCCCATCTGGAGAAACAAGTCTAAACTATTATAAAACATTATTTGTTGATTTCTCGGATTACATTTACGAAACAGGTATCATTTTAGGTAGTTATATCAATGCCCCAATAATGTATGATATCGGAGAATACTCAGTCAAAGAAATAACACTAAAAGACCGTGACGGACAAGATATAACAGGATATAAATTAATCGAATATCATGGTTCAGACTTATCTAACCTATTTGAATTACCAGATAAAATATCTACAGAAAAAAATAACCTAACAGTAACAACAAACAAAACTGGCGGTTGGCAAAGTGGTACTAACTATTATTATACATACGACATATTAATTACTAATAATAGTACCGAAGACATAACAGACTGGAAAATAAAACTAGATACTACAAATATGACAATTTCAGGATTATGGAATGCTAATAGGGAAGACTTTGATAACTATTCCCTTGTGTCAAACTCATCACAATATGATAAAATAACCGCAGGAAGTACCAAAACAGTTCAAATACAATTCTATTCATCAGATAATAATTATGTATTATCAGCAAGTTATTATAACGATACAACATCGGGAACACCATTAATATCTATTGGAGATAGAGCATTTATTAATACTGTTACTAACACCAATACAACAATAAAATTAACTAATCAAAATCTTTTAGAAATAGGTAACTATGCTTTCTATAACATCAAAGGAATAAAAGAATTAAACTTACCAAAACTAACAACTATCGGAGATTATGCTTTCTATAACAGTGAACTAAATAAAGTAGAAACACCTAATTTAAAATCAGTAGGGTCTTATGCCTTATCGAATATGTCAGATTTATATTACATAAATTTAGGTAGAGTAATAGAAATGAAAGAAAACTCTTTATATAACCTAAATAACTTACTACAAGTATTCTTTAGTCCAACAGATGAAACAATAGTTTTTGATCCAAATTCAATTACTAACGTTGGTTCACTTACTAATGACAGAATTAGATTTTATGTAGATAAAGTAAAAGGTTATGAAGAAGTAACAACAACCGAAGAATTAGATTTACAAGTAACGTATACTAGTAGTTATACTACAACAGGTTCTTGGAATAACAGAAAAAGAAATTATACAATTACTGCAACCGTAGCAAATCCATCAAGTAAAGATATCTCTAACTGGAATTTATCAATGGGATTAGGAACAAACGGGACATTTAATTCTGTAACCTCTGGTGCTATATCTTCAGTAAACGGTAGTACAGTAACATTTAATGGAGATGGAACAACCTCAACTATCCCAGCATTAGGGTCAGTAAAATTTATCTTTACCGTCCAAACAACTAATAACCGTGCTTGGTCTCCAACATTTGATACACCAAAAGGTACGCATATAAATAAAGAAACATTTGAAACAGATGTCGAAGTAGTAAATACCTATAAAAATTCCTTTAATGAAATGTATAGAAATTATTTCTATACCAAAGGAAAAATAATTGGAACATATACCCCAAACAATATCCCATTTGAAATTGGAGAATATAGCGTTAATTATAAAGTATATACAGATTCCAAAGGAATTAGACATAATGGTTGGGAAATCGTTGAATACCACGGACCAGATATCGAAGCAACATTTACAATTCCAGAAACCCTTACTGTCGAAGAAGTAACATTACCACTAATAAGTATTGGTGAATATGCCTTCAGATGGGCGAAAATGAACTCATCAGCAACATTTAATATATATAATAATAGTCTCCTTTTAATTGATGATTATGCCTTATACGGAATGGGAGTAAACAACCTAAATACTCCAAATCTAGATGTATTAGGTAACTATGCTCTTTATAATAATGCTATAACTATTGCTAATATGAATAACCTATATTCAATCGGAGATTATGCTTTGGCAAATAATAATGTCTTAAATTATGTTAATTTAGGTAAAGTAGAAAAAATCGGAGCAAGTGCTTTAGAAAATTGTACCGCCCTAGAACAAATATTTATATCCACAACCAATGTTGATGCAAGTACCATCACAGCAAATATCACCATCGGAAAAAACGCTTTCAATAACATTGCCACAATAATAGGTAAAAGATTTAGAATATATGTTCCAGATGGTTCAATAACAAGTACATCAACATATAAAGACGCTTACAGAAATACCTTGCCTAAATCAGTATCAAGTTATATCTATGAAACAGGTATCCTAATTAATGATTACCAATATTCAGTATTGCCGTATAATATCCACGAATTTTCAGTCAAAGAAGTAACAATTAACAATATTCAAGGATATAAAATAATCGAATATCACGGACCAGATATAACAAGTGATTACGAATTACCAAATCAAATAACAATTGATGGAGTTTCAAAACCAGTAATATCAATCGGACAAGAATCATATTACGGAGTTGAAGTAGCAACAAACGAAAACTGGGATTTAGTAATTCCAAATAGCATTTTAATAATTGAAGATAGAGCATTCTATAAAACAGGAATAACCTCAATATCATCAAATGCTACCCTAGAAAGTATCGGAGTTGAAGCATTTGCAGAAATGCCTAATTTAACAAATGCCAATATTGGGGAAGTAAAATGCATCAAAGAAAAAGCATTCTATTTAGATAAAAAATTAGCAACATTAAGAATAGGTTCAATAACTCAAGCAATTGCCACCAAAGCATTTTATAACACCTATGATGATACAGTCTTAACAAGAGTATATATTGCAACAGAAACACCGCCAACTATCGAAGATGATTCATTCCCAGGAAGTTACACTTGGTTTATCTTCACATATTATAAAACATATTTCTATGTACCAAGACAGTCAGTTGATAATTATAAATCAGCAACCAACTGGAGTAATCGTAGAAATTATATAAATTCATCTGCAGAACTTTATAATAACACGTATTACTATTCTAAAAATGATGATACTCTTGAAGTAAACATTGTCGAATACATTGGTAACTCAACAGGAACACTAACAATACCAAACACTTTCAGAATCAATAACGTTGATTATAAAGTAACATCAATTGATGGCGGAGCATTCGATTCATCAAATGTAATGACAATAATATTACCCGCTAATCTTACTTCAATTGGGGAAGATTTCTTAAATAATAATAACTCAGTAATAAATATCAATGTTGATTCAAACAACCAATTATTTGCATCAGTTGATGGAGTATTATATGACTATAACAAAGAAACCCTAATAAGATATCCAAAAGCAAGAACAGATACATCATACACCCTAGATAACTCAACCAAAGTATTAGCAAACGGTTCATTTGCTAGTTCAATATCCCTAACAACAATAAACTTTAATCAAGGATTATTAGCAATTGGAACTGGAGTATTCACTGGTTCAAACTCATTACAAACAATGAATTTCACATCAGTAACTCCACCATATCTAATGGGATTTGGTTCATTCCCAACAAATTATAATCTAAGAATTAATTACCCAACAGGGTCAGAAAATGCCTATACAAATAACTTATTCTATTATAGTTATAAAAATTATTTAAGAGCAAACTAAAAGAAAAGTAACAACTACTTTTCTTTTTCTATATACTAATTTTCCATAATCCTAGTTAATTTAAAAGGCATATTACTTTCCTTATTCATAAACCATACATCATCATTATTCTGTTTACTAATTGAAAAAATAATCTCTTTTTCAAACTTATCATAATTTTCCTTACCCATAATAATACAATAATCCTCTTTCAAATTAAGGTCATAATAATAATTATTCTCATCTTGTTTAATAATAACCCCATCACTAGAAACACCACCATAGCTATAACTATATTTACCTACACAATAATTATCACTATCATTATCATTAGAGTATTGAGTATAAGTATAATCCTCTCTAAAAACATATCTTCCCCCATAATCATTATATAACCAAGTTCCAATAATAACATTCTTATCCTTAAAAACATCAACTTCCTTATTATAATTATTATAAATAATAAGAATATCAGTGCTTATCGTAGATAAACAAATAATAACAGTAACAATTAAAATTCTTAAATATTTCCTAGAAAAAACTAACGCTAAAACAAGAGAAATAACACTAATACCAATTGAAACATAACTAAACCTAATCAAAAAAACTGATATAATTGCTAAAAATAATATAACTAAATATATCCTATCCTTTAATTTACTCATTACCAACTAAACTCCTTTTCACCATATATAGACTTTCCTATCTTAACTTCCTTATCATTTTTATATACCATTTTTTCTATATCATCTTTATTAAATATAATCCTATAAATATTATTTTTATTAATAGACTGTATATAATACTTACCATTAATAAGTCTAACTTCAATTATATAATTAACCTTATCATTATCAAATAAAGTATATCTAAAACTCCTAGTACCTACATCAAGTTCCAAAGTCTCATTATCAGAAATATAATATTTACCATCTTTATAAAAATTAACCTCTTCCTCATTATTAAGTATCTCATTAACAATTTTAAAATCATCTTCATTAACAATTAAATCAGGATAACTACTATCTTTCTTTTCATTATATAAATTAATAAAACAACTAAACCAGTTTAAAAAATCCTCATCACTTCTTAACTTAACAGTTAAATTCTCTGTCTTATTACCATTAATATAATTATCATATACCCTAGATTTAAAAACAAATAACAAAATAGATAAAACTATAACAATAATAATAAAACCATATTTTTTTACAAAATTCTTAATCATTATACCACCATAATAATAATAACATAAAAATACTAAAAATAAAATAATTAGTCACTTATTAGTCACTTTACTATAATATAATTAATTCAGAAAGGAAGATTTATATGGAAATATTAAAAGTAGAAAACCTAACAAAAATATATGGAAAAGAAAATAATAAAGTAATAGCGCTTGATAACGTATCATTTTCTGTAAATAAAGGAGAATTCGTTGCTATAATTGGTGCCAGTGGAAGTGGAAAATCAACACTATTACATCTAATCGGAGGAGTTGACAGACCAACAAGTGGTAAAGTATTTATAAATGATAAAGATATCTATAGTATGTCAGATGACAAATTAGCAATCTTCAGAAGAAGACAAATAGGATTAATATATCAATTCTATAACCTAATACCAGTCCTAAATGTCGAAGAAAATATTACCTTACCACTAGAATTAGATAACAGAAAAGTAGATAAAAACGAATTAAAAGAAATGCTAAAACTATTAGGATTAGAAAGAAGAAAAAATCACTTACCAAACGAACTATCCGGAGGACAACAACAAAGAACATCTATTGGTAGAGCATTAATAACAAGACCTTCAATATTACTTGCTGATGAACCAACAGGAAATCTAGATTCCAAATCAAGTAGTGAAATAGTAGAATTATTAAGAAAATCAAATAAAGAATTAAATCAAACAATAATAATGATAACCCATAATCCAGAAATTGCAAAATGTGCTGATAGAATTATTAAAATCGAAGACGGAAAAATAATTAGGGAGGAATAAATATGAATCTCTTAAATAAATTAACACTCAAAAACCTAAAACTAAATAAAAAACGTTCAGTAGTAACCATCATCGGAATAATCTTATCAGTAGCATTAATAACTGCCGTTTCATCAATGGTAGTAAGTTTCAGAAAAAGCTTAATAGACTATGAAATAAAAAAAGGTGGAAATTATCATTATGCTTTTGGTAATGTACCCGAAGAAGACTTCACTTATTTTGATGACAATAGAAATATCGAATCATACTATATAACCCAAAATATCGGATATGCTAAAATTAATGAAAGTCAAAATGAAGGAAAACCATATGCCTTTATCCTAGGTATGAATACAACTTCATTAAATAATAGTGGATTAATTATAACCGAAGGAAGACTACCACAAAATACTAATGAAATAATAATACCAAGACATCTAAAAACCAATGGTAGAGTATCATACCAAGTCGGAGATAAAATAACCCTAAATATCGGTAAAAGAATTAGTGACAATTACGAATTAGACCAAACTAATCCCATAACCGAAGAAGAAACACTAACTCAAACCTATACCAAAGAATATGAAATAGTGGGAATAATCGAAAGACCATCAGGAGTTATCGAACCATATACTGCCCCAGGTTATACCTTTATTACTTTATTTGATAATACCATAAAAAATAATTACAACATTTATGCTAGATATACTAAAAAAGCATTAAAAGATAAAGACACCATAACTAGTAATATACTTGGAGTAAATCCAGAAATAATAAAAAAAGGACTGTCTCCCAAAAACGAACAAGACTATGATAATTATATAAACGAACTAGAAAAAGCAAAATATACAAATAGCGAAAACGAATACCTAATAAACCTAGAAACAATGAGTACAAATGACAATGGACTAATGAGAACCCTAACAATTCTAGCAAGTATCGTAATAGTAATTATTATAGTAACATCAGTATTCTGTATCAAAAATAGTTTTAACATCTCTATAACCGAAAAAATAAAACAATACGGAATGTTAGCAAGTATCGGTGCAACAAGCAAACAAATAAAGAAAAACGTCTATTACGAAGCATTTATTTTAGGACTTATAGGAATACCATTCGGAGTATTATTTGGAATAATTGCTTCATACATCTTGATAATAATATCAAACTATCTCCTAGAAGAAGCACTAGTTATGGGATTATTATCATTTAATGTATCAATTTTATCCATAATCATCTCAATACTATTAAGTATAATAACAATATATGCTTCCGCTAGGAAAAGTGCCAAAAGAGCATCAAAAATATCTCCTATCGTAGCAATAAGAAGTAACGAAGATATAAAAATAACATCTAAAAAAATATCTTCCCCTAAAATAATAAAAAAAATATTCGGAGTATCTGGTGAAGTATCATATAAAAACCTAAAAAGAAGCAGAAAAAAATATCGTACCACAGTAATATCAATAATTACCTGTGTAACTGTATATATTGCCCTATCTTATTTTATAAATACAGCATTTAAAGTAGTAAAACAAGAATATGGTGAATACACTTATAACTTATCAGTAAGTCTTTATAATAATAGTAATGAAGAAAAAAATAACCAAATCAAAGACATAGTATCCCTAAAAGATATTGATACATATTCAGTATTAAAATACACAGTATATGAAGCACAAAACATCAAAAATACCAGTGAAAGAATGAAATATGATAACGAAGAACAAATAAGTAAAGAAGAAAATATCATTATCTATTCCGTAGGACAAGCAGAATACCAAAGATACTTAAAAAAACTAAACCTAACCTATGAAGAAGCAAAAGATAAAGTAATACTAATAAATAATAATATCAGAGCAACAAAAGAAAAAAAGATAATCTATAACTTACTAGATTATAAACCAAAAGATAAACTAACAGGAACTATTGATAGAACAAATATCATAAACCTAGAAATAGTAAAAATAACCGACCAACGCCCTATGGGATTAGAAAACAATTATGGAATGCCTTATCTAATAACAAGCGAAGAAAAACTACAAGAATTAACAAATGATATTAGTACAGTAACAATACTAATAAATACAACCAACCCAGATAAATTACAAGACCAAATAGAAAAATTACTTGATGAAAACTATAACGAAGAAGAATATAATTTAGATAATGTTGATGCAAACGTAAAATCAGTAAACTCCCTATATACCCTAATAGCAATATTCTTATATGGATTTATCATTGTAATTGCCCTAATAGGAATAACTAATATCGTAAATACCATAACAACTAATATGGAATTACGAAGAAGTGAATTTGCTACCCTAAAAAGTATCGGTATGACAAGTAAAGAATTTAATAAAATGATTTTTCTAGAAAGTTTCTTTTACGGATTAAAATCATTATTAATTGGAATACCACTAGGAATAATACTATCATATCTAATATATCTTGCCATAATCGGAGAAATGCAATTCAAGTTTGTTCTACCATATAAAGGAATAATAATAAGTATCCTATTAGTATTTATTCTAATCTATAGCATAATGAAATATTCTATCAAAAAAATAAACAAAAGAAACATAATCGAAACAATAAGAAACGAAAATATCTAACAAAGGGAACATTTGTTTCCTCTTTTCTGTTATAATATACCTAAGGAGGCCGAAATGAACTTATTACTAATCGAAGATAACAATACCATAATCAAAGGTTTAGAATACACATTTAAACAAAATAATTACCAAATAACAAGCATATCTTACTTACAAGAATCAAAAAAATACCTAGAAACTAATAAACCAGATATAATAGTTTTAGATGTATCCTTACCAGATGGAAATGGATTTGATTTTTATGAAAAATATATCAAAGAAAAAAATATCAAAACAATCTTTTTAACCGCTAAAGATAACGAAGACGATATTGTCAAAGGATTACAATTAGCAGACGATTACCTAACCAAACCATTTTCTACCAAAGAATTATTAGCAAGAATAAATAAAATAATTACTAAAAATAACAATAACTACATAATAGTAAAAGATATAAAATTTGATTTTAATAAAATGACAGTATATAAACAAGATAAACAAGTAATGTTAACAAGTCTAGAATTAAAAATACTCCAACTACTATTTAATAACCTAAACAAAGTAGTAACAAGAGATTACCTGATCGAATCCATCTGGAACTGGACTGGCAATGACGTAAACGATAACACCATAACAGTATATCTAAAAAGAATAAGAGAAAAAATAGGTAACGACATAATAAAAACCATCAAAGGAATAGGATACATAATAGATGAAGAAAACTAGAAATATTATCATATTATTATTAACAATTATCTTTATTATATCAAGTAATATACTTTATCAAAAACAAAATCAAATATACAAAGAAAACTATAACCAAACCCTAAATACCATAATATATAAACTAACACAAAAATATCCAGAATTAACCAAAAAAGACATAATAGAAATACTAAATAGCAATAACCTTATCAAAGAAAATACCCTAAAAGATTACAGTATCAACCTAGAAACAGATAACCTAATTCTAAAAAATGACAAAGACATAACCAAACTATCAATCATAAATAACACCATAATATTAACCTTTATCATACTAATTACCACAATATTAATAATAAACTCTAACCATAACAAAAGAAAAATAAAACAATTAACCAAATGTCTAGAACAAATAAATAGAAAAAACTATCAAATACAAATTGATGATAATACCGAAGACGAATTATCTATCCTTAAAAACGAAATATATAAAACAACCATAATGCTAAAAGAACAAGCAGAAAACTCCCTACAAGATAAAATTAATTTAAAAACATCTCTGGAAGATATCTCCCATCAATTAAAAACCCCATTAACTTCCATTAATATAATGCTAGATAATTTATTAGATAACCAAGATATGGATAAAGAAACCAGAATAGAATTTATCAAAGACATAAAAAGAGAAATAAATAACATTAACTACCTAGTTCAAACACTATTAAAACTATCTCGATTTGAAGCCAACACAGTAAAATATAATAACGAATTAATAAATATTCAAGACCTAATAACAAAAGTAACAACAAATGTATCAGTATTATGTGATTTAAAAAACATAACAATACAAACAAACAATTATAAAAATATTTATCTAACCTGTGATTTATACTGGCAAACCGAAGCACTAACCAATATCTTAAAAAATTGCATAGAACACTCCCAAGATGGTAGTTACATATATATTGACATAATCCAAAATAAAATATATACCCAAATAACAATAAAAGATAATGGCGAAGGAATATCCAAAGAAGACATAAAACACATATTTCAAAGATTTTATAAAGGAACTAATTCCAAAAAAGACAGTATCGGTATAGGTTTACCACTAGCAAAAACAATAATTGAAAAAAATAACGGCATCCTCGAAGTAATATCTCAAGAACAAGTAGGTACAACATTTACAATAAAATACTTTAAATAATAAGGAGCATTTATGAATTTAAAAACAATTTTAACAAGTGATAACGTTAGTGAAGAAATACTAAAAAATATAAATTATATATTAACACTTATCCCAGAAATAAAACCAATGATAGGTTTTAACCAAAAACACCCTCACCATAACCTAGACGTATTTATGCATACACTAAAAGCGCTAGAAAATTCTAAAAATGACTACACTATTAGACTTGCATTATTATTTCACGATATTGGAAAACCATTCTCTTATACCGAAGGAGAAGTAAGACATTTCCCTAATCACCCAATTGTCAGTGAAGAAATAACAAGAAAAGTCTTAACCAGATTAAATTATGAAAAAACAGTTATTGATGAAGTATGTTATTTAGTTAAATATCACGATACACCAATAAAAGAAGAAGACATACTAAAAAACTATTATTTAGAATTAAAAAGATACGAAGTACAAAGATGTGACACTCTAGCTCATAACCCCTCAAAAAATGCTAAACGAGAAGCATATCTAGTCAAAACAAAAAAATATTTTAAATAACACCAAAATCGTTGACATTATAAACAAAATATGCTATATTTAAGTCAACCGAAAGGTGTTTTTATTTTAGTTTAATGGAGGTTTTATTATGGCAAAAGAAGCAAAACAAAAAGAAACAAAACAAAAAGAAACAAAACAAAAAGAAACAGTAAAAAAAGAAAAAAACAAAAAAGTATTAACGAAAAAAGATACCAAAGAAACAACTAAAGTATCAAAAAAAGAAAAGAAAAGTCTATGGAAAAAAATAACTGGATACTTTAAAGGCGTAAAAAAAGAAGTATCAAGAATTAGATGGACTAAAGGAAAAGACTTATTAAAATATTCTATCGCAGCAATTATATTTATCATTTTCTTCGGAGTATTCTTTTATGTAATTGATATGTTAATGGCATTATTAAGGAGCGTATTATAATGAAAAAAGAATGGTATGTAGTTAACACAATAAGCGGTCATGAATACAAAGTAAAAGAAAAATTGGAAAATCGTATTAACTCAATGGAATTACACGATAACATATTCAGAGTAATAGTTCCAGAACAAAAAGAAATAGAATATAAAGATGGAGTAAAAAAAGAAAAAATCAAAAAAATGTTCCCAGGTTATGTTCTAGTAGAAATGGTAATGAGTGATGAAGCTTGGTTTATAGTTAGAAATACTCAAGGAGTAACAGGATTTATTGGTTCATCTGGTAAAGGAGCAAAACCAATACCATTATTACCACAAGAAGTAGATAAAATACTAAATAGTATGGGTATGAGTAGAATTGATATAAGCAAAGACCTACAAGTTGGAAAAAGAGTTAAAATTGTTGAAGGACCATTTAAAGATATGGAAGCAAAAATTAGTGAAATTGATTTAAAAGAACAAAAACTAACAGTCCTTGTTGATTTATTCGGTCAAGAAACATCAGTTGAAGTAGAATTATCTCAAGTAGAAGGTATATAATTGTATAAGAAAGCATTAAAATATAACAAAAAGTAAAAACATCATAAAAAAACAATTGCAATTTAATAAAAAATATGATATTATTAAAAACGCAAACACGAATAATTGTGTTTAAGTAATAAAGTGGGAGGCGCGGACGCTAATTGAACCACTCGCGAAAAAATATAAAATATAGGAGGTGTTTTTCGTGGCAAAAGAACTTACTAAAAAAATTAAATTACAAATTCCAGCAGGAAAAGCTACACCAGCTCCACCAGTAGGAACTGTTTTAGGTCCAGCAGGAATCAATCTTCAAGATTTTTGTACTAAGTATAATGATGCTACTAGAGAAAAAATGGGCGACATTTTACCAGTAGAAATTTCTGTTTATGATGATAGAAGTTTTGATTTTGTAATTAAAACTCCACCAGCTAGTTTCTTATTAAAGAAATATGCAAAAGTTAATAAGGGAGCTGTTAAAGCTTCAAAAGAAGTTGTTGGTACTATTACTGAGGCTCAATTAAGAGAAATAGCAGAAATTAAGTTACCAGACTTAAACGCATATTCAGTTGAAGAGGCTATGAAGATTGTGGCTGGTACAGCTAAGAACATGGGAATTGCTATTGAAGGTCAAGAGTAATTCAAAGTAATTAATCATATAGGTTTTACCTATGTGGAAGGAATTAGATAATAAATAAATCCGCTTTTACCACATAAGGAGGAAAGAAAATGAAAAGAAGAAGTAAGAAGTATACTGAAGCTCTTTCTAAAATAGAAAAGAATAAAGTATATACTAAAGAAGAAGCTATTAAGTTAGTTAAAGAAACATCTACTAGTTCATTTGATGGATCTGTTGAAGTTGCTATGAGATTAAATCTTGATACTAAAAAAGCAGATCAACAATTAAGAGGTGCAATCGTACTTCCTAAAGGAACTGGTAAGACTAAGAAGGTATTAGTAATTGCTAAAGGTGAAAAAGCAAATCAAGCAAAAGAAGCAGGAGCTGACTATGTTGGTGATGTAGATATGCTTGAAAAGATCGAAAAAGAAAATTGGTTCGATTTTGATACTATGATTGCTACACCTGATATGATGCCATTACTTGGTAAATTAGGTAAGGTTTTAGGACCTAAAGGTTTAATGCCAAATCCTAAGACTGGTACTGTTACTGTTGATGTAGTTAAGGCTATTGAAGAAGTAAAGGCTGGTCGTGTTGAATATAGAACTGATAGTTATGGTAATATCCATGGTATTATTGGTAAAGTATCTTTCTCAGATGAGGATTTACTTGCTAACTTAGATGCATTCGTTACACATATAATCAAATTAAGACCTGCTACAGTAAAAGGTGATTATGTTAAGAACATTTCTGTAGCATCTACAATGGGTCCTGGAATTAAAGTTGAAAATAACTTTGACAAATAGGATTTAATAAGTTATAATAAAGACAATTTGTTGGTGCCATAGACAGTAGGTGTTGATGTAAATCCTACCGAGGACTTTAATTAAGTATGAAAAGTTTCTTGGCAGTCTATGTTTAAGAAACTTTTTTATGGCATCCTTACATATATGATGAGGAGGTGTTTTATGGCAAGTGAAGCAATCTTAAAGCAAAAACAAGGTGTGATTGATGAAATTAAAGATCGTGTTCAAGGTGCTACTACTATCGTTTTATTCGATTATCGTGGTATGACTGATAGTGAAGCTAAAGAATTACGTATCAAATTAAGAGAATCTGATTCTGATTACAAAGTTTATAAGAATACTTTAATGGCTCGTGCTTTTAATGAATTAGGCATAGACTTAAATGATTCTTTAAATGGACCTAGTGCTTTTGCATTTGGTACTGATCAAATAGCACCAATTAAGATTTTATCTGATTTTGCTAAAAGTCATCCAGCATTAGTTTTAAAAGTAGGGATTGTAGATGGAGAAAAGGCTGATCAAGCTAAGTTAGCAGAATATGCTACTATACCATCAAGAGAAGGTCTACTTACTATGCTTGCTGGTGGTATGATGGGTATCGCAAGAGACTTATCAATCTGCTTAGACTTATATAGTCAACAAAAAGAAGATTAATTTAAAAATTAAAATATAATTACTTTTTGCAAAATTGCGGGTGCAAAGGTACTCTTTTTTAATTAGATGACAAACATTGCCTCATGGTTTAGATGAATGTTTAACATCTTTTATGTGAATTTACAGCTCAATACTGTCAATTCGCAAGCGCAACATGCCTGCAGGAACACGTACCTCTACTATATCTTCTGGTTTTTTGTTGAGCAAAGCCTGTGCTATAGGCGATTTTACTGAAATCTTTCCTTCGGTAAGGTTTGCCTCTGATGCGCTCACAATTGTGTACGACATGCTGCGCTTGTTGTTGAGGTTGGTTATCTTCACCTTACTTAATAT
>OJAW01000359.1_pt1 | contig 34093 bp, 27 predicted proteins | sample 1589151 | NCBI WGS metagenome assembly OJAW01 (sample SAMN03283290) | human gut metagenome | biome: human-associated habitat; material: feces | host: Homo sapiens | place: Peru | collected 2012
GCCGAAGCGCCCTCTCCACCGAGAGCGTCACGGATCTCCTGATAGCCGGACAGCATCGTGGAACGATACTCCTCATCCTCGATCATCCTCCGGACCTCGTTCAGCACGTTCTCCGGCGTGAAATAGTACTGGAGAAGCTCCCGGAAACAAATCCGGTCAAGAATCAGATTGCCGAGACTGATATATTGGATCTTTATTATCGACTTGGCTATCTGGAAGTTAAGATCCGAACCCTTATAGGCGACCACCTGCGGAGTCCCGATCAGCGCGCATTCCAGCGAAGCCGTGCCGGAATTGACCACCGCGGCCTTGGCGTGACGCATCACGGCATAACTCTGGCCGAAGACCACGCTGACATATTCACGCCCCCTTATGTACTTGGTGTAGTCGCTCTCCGAGCGGGCCGGAGCAGCCGCCACGACGAAGCGGTATTCTGAATATTCAGGGATGGAATGCAGCCTGTCGGCAAATTCCATAAAGGTCGGCATCATCGAGCTGATCTCGCCGTTTCTGGATCCGGCCAGGAGGGCGATCATCGGCCTGTCAGGCAGCCCCGTCTTCGCCAGGAACTCCTCACGGGTCTCCTTGAAGGCCTCAGAATTGTCGATCGCATCGATCAGCGGATTACCTTTATATATAAAGTCAACGCCTTTCTCAGTGAAGTACGGGATCTCGAACGGGAACACGATGAACAGCTTGTCCACGAACGCCTTGAGCTTCTTCACACGACTCTCCCTTGAGGCCCAGACCTTAGGGGCGATGTAGTAGAAGACCTTGAATCCGGCCTTGTGGGCGAACTCGGCGACACGGAAGTTGAATCCGGGATAGTCAATGAGAATCACCACGTCCGGCTTCCAGCGGAGGATGTCCGTGGTGCAGTCCGTGAACCTCTTGGCGAAGGCTCTGGCGTGGATCAGGATCTGAGTGAAGCCGATGACAGCCCCGTCCTTGTAGTCCTTCACGAGACCGGTTCCCGGCTGGTGTTCCTTATAGACGGCATCCATAAGTCCTCCGCCCCAAAAGCGGATGTCAGCCTCGGGGTCCTCGGCGTAAAGGCCACGCATTAGATTGGATCCGTGCAGATCCCCGGACGCCTCCCCGGCTATGATATAGTAGCGCATATATGATAAATTCCTTTAAAATACGCAATCACCTGATATGTAATATCTTGCCTCATAAACAAGGGTGATCGCCATTCCACTTCAGTTCACATACTACCGGAAATCCTCGTTGAATCCCAGACTGTTCAACCTGGCGATCTCCTCGTGGTCCGAACTGTTGATGTTGTGGGCGACAATGGAGATGTACCCGTCGGCGAGGATGTGATGATCGGCCAGAATGTCATCCACCGGCGAATCGTCCTTAAATTCCCCGACCATCATGTAAAGGGTCTCCCCCTTCTCGGCCTTCGGGAATGACGTGTGCCCCAGATCCTCCGGACGGACTCCTCTTTTGGCGAAAAGCTCAGCGTCCCAAGGCTTGAACTCCTTCTCCCAATGCCCCAGCCCCTGATGTCCCACACGGATGCCTTTGACAGCCGATGCCGGAATATTCGGAAAATTGACATTATAATATATTCCTGACTTCGGGTTATGACACGCCCAAAGTTTTCTGAATATGCCGGGGAAATATTCATTGACAACGGAGAAGTCCGCGTCCAGGCTCATAGTGTCGAGCGAGACTCCGATGCCTAATATTCCGTTCAGGGCGGCCTCCTCCGCCGCGCCGAGGGTTCCGGAATAGTTCGCCGCGGTGGCAGCGTTGGAGCCGTGGTTGATTCCGCAGACCACGACATCCGGCTTCTGAGGCCAGAAGATCTCGTCCAGGCCATACTTCACGCAGCTTGCCGGAGTGGCATCGAGGTAGGACCAACGCACTCCATCCTCCGTCGGGAGTTCCTTGTAGGCGATCGCCCTGCCACCCATCGAGACCGCCATTGACATCCCGGACTGGTGGAATTTCGGCGCGACTGCCGTGATTCTGCCAAATTGACGCATCATGTCAGCCAGCGAATGTATGCCACCAGCCTGATAACCATCGTCGTTTGTCAGCAGTATATTCAGTTCATCAGACATTCTATTAATATTTTAGCCCACAAATATATTAATTTCCGCAATTTTTTAATAATTTTGCATCGCTTTTGCAGTGAAAGGCTGCGGTTAGTTTAGTAAAGAAAAGTATTAACAACTTATTTAATATCTAATAAAATGGTAAAACTTGGTATTAACGGATTTGGCCGTATCGGCCGTATGGTTTTCCGTGCAGCGGTTGAGAACTTCTCAAACGACATCGAGGTTGTAGGTATCAACGACCTTCTCGATCCAGAGTATCTTGCTTACATGCTCAAGTACGACTCAGTTCACGGAGCATTCAAGGGCGACGTAAAGGTTGAGGACGGACACCTTGTAGTAAACGGCAAGAAGATCCGTGTCACCGCTGAGATGGATCCTGCAAACCTCAAGTGGAACGAGGTTGAGGCAGACGTAGTTGTTGAGTCAACAGGCTTCTTCCTTACTGACGAGACAGCCCGCAAGCACATCCAGGCCGGCGCTAAGAAAGTCATCATGTCAGCTCCTTCAAAGGACAGCACCCCTATGTTCGTCTATGGTGTAAACCACAAGACCTACGCTGGACAGGACATCATCTCCAACGCATCCTGCACCACCAACTGCCTTGCTCCTATCACCAAGGTGCTCAACGACAAGTTCGGTGTGAAGAGAGGCCTTATGACAACCGTTCACGCTGCCACCGCTACCCAGAAGACCGTTGACGGACCTTCAAAGAAGGACTGGAGAGGTGGTCGTGGAATCCTCGAGAACATCATCCCTTCATCAACAGGTGCCGCCAAGGCTGTAGGTAAGGTTCTTCCTGAGCTCAACGGCAAGCTTACCGGTATGTCTCTCCGTGTTCCTACTTCTGACGTTTCCTTCGTAGACCTTACCTGCGAGCTCAACACTCCAGCCACCTACGATGAGATCTGCGCCGCCATGAAGGAGGCTTCCGAGGGCGAGCTCAAGGGTGTTCTTGGTTACACTGACGAGCCACTGGTATCCACCGATTTCCGCAACGACTCACGCACTTCAATCTTCGACGTAAAGGCTGGTATCCAGCTCGATCCTACCTTCGTCAAGGTTTGCGCTTGGTACGACAACGAGTGGGGTTATTCCAACAAGGTGCTCGAAATGGCACGTGTTATCGCGAAATAATTAATTCACTATTTTGCGAATAAGAACAAGGGTGGCTAAAGTCTCTTTTTAGTCACCCTTATTTATAATAATCCTACCCCTTAGTCACTTCGTGACAGCCCCGGTGGGGCACGGGGAAAGATTTCCCCGGAACCTCTTCGGTCGCTTCGCTCCTATGTGACTTTAAATTCTGAATACCATACAACATAACACACGCGGCTTCCGAAAGGATTCCGCCAAATAAAAATCCAAGATTATGAAGAAAGTTGTTTTGACACTTCTCTGCGGCGCCATGATCTTCTCTGGCTGCGGCACAATGTCCAAGACTGGACAAGGCACACTCATCGGTTCCGGAGCAGGAGCCATAATCGGTGCCGGAATCGGCGCCGCGATCGGTGACGGCAAGGGAGCTGCAATCGGTGCGGCCATCGGAACTGCCGTAGGTGCCGGAACAGGCGCTGTCATCGGCAAGAAGATGGACAAGAAGGCCGCCGAGCTTGAGGCCCTTGAGAACGCCCAGGTCGAGACAGTACAGGATCAGAACGGTCTTCAGGCTATCAAGGTCACATTCAACAGCGGCATCCTCTTCCCTACCAACGGATCGACCCTGTCACAGACCTCAAAGAACGAGCTCTCACAGTTCGCCACAAAGATGAGTGATATGCAGGACACAGACATCACCATCTACGGCCACACCGACAACACCGGTCCCGACGCCGTCAACGAGCGCCTGTCCAACGAGAGGGCCCAGTCCGTGGCCAACTACCTGAAGAACTGCGGCATAGCCTCCTCACGTATGACCACCGAAGGCAAGTCCTACTCCATGCCGGTGGCCGACAACTCCACCAAGGAAGGCCGCGCCCAGAACCGCCGTGTCGAGATCTACATCACCGCCAACAAGACGATGATCGAGAAGGCCGAGAACGGCACGCTGTAGATTTTCACAGACATATTCACACCTAAGGATTTTTTCATCCTTAGGTTACATAAAGCCCAAACCATAGTCACTCCGGCAATCCTCCCCACCAAAGGTGGGTCCCCTCCCTCTTCGGGAGCCAAAGTTGCCTACGTGACTATGGTTCGGGCTTTATTGGTCTTAATTCGTCTAATAATTGCAGCCTAATTAGTAAGCGTTAAAAGTTAATATTTAAGGATTACTCAGTACTGCCGCGGACCGAAAATGGAGGTGCCGATGCGGACGATGGTGGCACCGTGGCGGACGGCGAGGGGCCAATCGTGAGACATTCCGATGGAGAGCTCGGTGAAGTCGGGTAGCTGGGGATAACGGGCGTCCAGGCGCTGTTTGAAGGACTGGATGCGGGCGAAATCGGACTCGACTATCGACTCGTCATCGGTGTGGGTGGCCATTCCCATCAGGCCGTGGATGCGGACGTGCTGGTAGGAACGCCCGCTGGCATATTCATCAAGGATGGATTCTATTTCCATCTCGGTCAGACCGCCTTTGGTAAGTTCAGCGCCAAGATGGAGTTCCAGAAGGACGTTGACGGTGCGGGAATTGACTGAGGCCCAGTTGTCGATCAGATCCAGCAGGTGACGGGAATCCACAGACTCGACCAATGAGGCATAAGGCAACACAAGCTTCAGTTTGTTGGTCTGAAGGTGGCCGATGAAATGCCACTCGATGTCCTGTGGAAGCTGGAGGGCCTTGGCGGCGAACTCCTGTGGACGGTTCTCTCCGAAACGGCGTTGGCCGGCCTGATAGGCGGTCAAGATGTCGGAGAACGGATGGAATTTGGAAACTGCCACCAGTTTCACCCCTGATGGCAGTTCTTTTTTGATATTGTTAAGATTCTCTTCTATCATTCCGTAAAGGATTTACTGGAATCAAAAAATCTTGTCAAAATATTTAGCGTCTTCCTTTCTGCTGCTCCTTCTGCATCTGAGCCTGCATCCTCTGAGCCTCCTCCAGACGCTGCTGCCACTTGCTCTTCGGCATCTTCTTGCCCTCGGTGGCCTTCAGCTTGGCGCGGATCTCGTCCGGATTCACGAACCACTTCCTGATCACCCAGGTCTCAAGCATCGTGATGAGGTTGGAGAGCAGGTAGTAGTAGCTCAAACCGGCGGAGAGGCTGTTACAGATGAAGAACATCATTATAGGCATCATCCACACGCTCATAAAGCGCATCGAAGCCATCTGAGGATCATCGGCTCCTGGCTGGGATGCAGCCGTGATCTTCGAATAGAAAAACATTGACACGGCCATCAGCAGGGCGAACAATGACAGGTGATCGCCGATCAGCGGAATCCTCGTACCGAAATCGATGATGGAATCGTAAGCGCTCAAGTCATCGGCCCACAGGAAAGACTGCTGACGCAGCTCGATGGAAGCCGGGAAGAAGCGGAACATCGCCCACAGGATCGGGAACTGGAGGAGCATCGGCAGACAGCCGCCCATCGGGCTGATACCGGCCCTCTTGTATAGATCCATCTGAGCCTGCTGCTTCTTGAGCGCGTCCTCCTGCTTAGGGTACTTCTGGCTCAACTTGTCGATCTCAGGCTTGATGGCCTGCATCTTGGCGGATGAGGAGTACGACTTGTAGGCGAACGGAAGCACGACAATCTTGATGAATATGGTCATCAACAGGATGATGATTCCGAAGTTGGAGATGAACCTGTGCAGGAAGTCGAACAGAGGAATGATCACGAATCTCGTGAACCAACCAACGAGCCAACCTCCCAGCGGGATGATCTTCTCGTACTTCTGGTCGAAGGACTTGAGGGTCTTGAAGTGGTTAGGACCGAAGTAGAACTCGAACGGAACCACCGTCTCGTGCTGTCCCGGCTGGAAATCCATCCTCAGACGCGCCTCACCAGTCATCAGGTTGTGACTCTCGTCGTCCTCAGGGAAATAGTTCAGCGCGAAATCAGCCGACGCGAACTCCTGCGGAGACCTCATGATGGCGGAGAAGAACTGCTGCTGGAATGCGAACCAAGACACCCTGGCATCGACACGTTTCTGCGCGCTGCGGCCCTTGGCGATGGCCTCCGGTTTCTTCTCACCGTTGAAATAGTAGTCAAGTTTGGAGTACTGGACCTCACTCTTGTAGCCCTTCTCCATCCTCGGCATGGTCACGAAATAATCCACATCGAACGAGAACACATTCTTAGGAATGACATTCTCCATTCCCACGAACGAGAGATAATTCTTCACTGAATATGATCCTTCGGCAATCGAATATCTCTGCTCGATGTAGCCGCCACCAGCGAAAGGCAGACGCATCGCAAGCGAAGTGTCAGTCTTCTCGGCGACCACAAAGTTGAAGTCCGCGGTATTGATCGTCTCTCCGGCATAGACCTGAATGTCATAGCGGCTCATCTCCGGCTTGAAGATGAAAAGCTCACCACCACCGTAGCTGCTATATTCATTGATTTTCACTGAATATGGCTGCGCACCTTTCGTGGTGAAAGCCACCTCGAACTTGTCGTTGGCCAAGGTAACGATCTGAGCCTCCGCTGAATGAGCGGCCTCAAGGAGAGAATCCTTATAGATGCTCACCGGAGCGGCGGCCACCTGAGCGACCGAAGCCGTGTCGGAGGACATTCTCTGGGCCGCCTCAACGGCGGCGATCGAGTCGGCCTGAATCTGTTTGACCAACGCTATCGAGTCCAACTGTGCCTGATAGGCGGCCTGTTTCTGATACTGTTTGTTCTGATAGAAGGTAAAGCCGAACAGGAGCAAGCCTATCAGGACAATACCTGTGATTGTGTTCTTATCCATTCTTGATTACTTCTCTTCTTCGCTCTCCTCTGCCTTGCGGATCTTTGCCTCAAGATCCTTCAGTTCCTGCTTCGCCGCGTCGATCCTCTCCTGCATCTTCTGGATCAGAGGAGCGGAGTTCTTGGATGACGAGAAGAAACCTATGTTGTTCTCGTAGGTGTCAATGTCCTGCTGGAGCTTGTTGTACTGCTGCACAAGACGATCCTTCTCGCTGAGCGGCTTTCTGGAGAAACCACCGTTCCTGCCACTGTTGCCGGCACCCTGTCTCGGAGCCCTGAGTGAGAAATCCGGGAACTTGGCCTGCATAGCCTCTGTGTAAGCGGCCTGAATGCTTTCCTTCTCCTTGAACGGAACGAATCCGATTCCCTGCCACTTGTCAGCGAAGGCGCGGGCGGCATCGCGGTCAGCCGCCGCGTCACCTGAGAGGACATATTCATTGATCTCTTCGATGAGAGCCTTCTTGGCCTTGAGGTTGCCGTGGAAGTCATTCTCCGGCTTGGCGTTCTTGTCGCGCTCGTTGAAGAACTCATCGCAGGCGGCGCGGAAACGCTTCCAAAGCTGCTCAGACTTCTTGCGAGGCACGGCGCCGATCTCCTTCCACTGCTTCTGCAGGGCGATCAGAGCCTCTGTGGTCTTCTTCCACTCCTTGCTGTCCTTCAAGGCCTCGGCCTGCTCGATCAGGGAGAGCTTCTTCTCCATATTCTCGTTCATCGAGTCCTTGAACTGGGTGTAATATTCCCTCTTGCGGGAGAAGAACTTGTCGCAGGCGGCGCGGAAGCGGTCGTAGATCTTCTGGTTCTCCTTTCTGGTGGCGAATCCGATGGTCCTCCACTTCTTCTGAATATCCTCGATCTCGGTTGAGAGGGCGTTCCACTCGTTTGATGACTTGACTTCCTTCTCGGCGATGGCCTCGACCTGCTCGCAGAGCTTGGTCTTCTCGGCAAGGTTCTCCTGCTGCTTCTCCTTCTGGCCCTCGAAGTAGGCCTGATATTTCTTGTTTATGACGGCTGTGGCGGCCTTGAAGCGATCCCAGATGGAATCACGATATTCCTTTGCCACAGGGCCGAACTCCTTCCACTGCTCGTGGAGCTTCTGGAGCTCACGGAAAGCCTCGACGACATTCTCGTTCTCGGAAAGTCTCTCGGCGGCCTGGCAGAACTCCTCCTTGGCCTCAAGGTTCTTCTTGAAATCGAGATCCCTCAGGTCGCGGTTGATCTTCACCATGTCGTAGAATTTCTCCACGTAGAACTGGTAGGTGTCGTTCAGGTCACGGAACTTTGTGGCCGGAACCGGACCGATCTCCCTCCAGCGGTTCTGGAGCTCACGGAAAGCCGGGAATGTGGAGTTCACATCCTCCTGCTTCTCGACGAGGTTCTTAAGATCCTCGATGACAGCCTGCTTCCGGGCGAAGTTCTCCTCCCTCTGGGCATCCTGCTGGCGATTATATTCAGCACGCTCTTTCTTATAGTTGGCATAGACACCCTTGAAAGCGGTCTCCATGGCCTCGAACGGATTGTCCTTCACTTCCTCGGTCTGAGCCGCAGGGGCGACCTCATCGATCACATCCTCCCTTGACGAAGGCTCATCAACCTTCGCTCCAAAGCCGGCCTCGGCCTTCTCTTTTGAGAGTTTCTTGTAGAAAGCGGACTTGATGGCCTCAGCCTCCTTGTACCTCTTCATCCTGTCGTCGGCCTGGGAAAGCTTGTCGAACATGTCCGACAACTCAGCCAACGAAAGGCTTCCGAGATCAGCCGGAATCTCTCCGCCTTCCTCGGCCTGAACGGCTTCCTCGCCTCCTTCATTCGCATTCTCCACAACCTGTGGGGCCTCTTCAGCCTTGTCAGCGACCTCCTCGGCAACCTCCTGCGCCTTAAGATCTTCTACATTCTCATTGAGAGCCTTTGGAGCTTCCTCTACATCTGGGGTCACATTAACCTCAGGAATATTACCTTCACTCATAAAGCAGTTTAATTATAAGAGTTTCAACATATCCGCAAATATACCTAAAAAAACAATTAAAAACCCTATTTTTGCAAAAAGGAAAAACAATATTCTATGCGAATTGACATTCTTACAGTCGTTCCGGAACTTCTGGACAGTCCGCTGAGCCACTCGATCGTGGGGCGGGCGATCAAGAAAGGTCTGGTCGAAATACACGTCCACAACATCCGGAAATATGGCCTCGGCCCGCGCGCCACGGTGGATGACTACTGCTACGGCGGCGACGCGGGGATGGTGATGATGATCGAGCCGGTGGAGAAAATGATCGACGAGCTGAAGGCGGAGCGGGAATATGACGAAGTCATCTACATGTCCCCCGACGGCGAGCGTCTGAACCAAGGAATATCCAATGAGCTCTCCCTGAAGGAGAATCTCATCCTCCTCTGCGGCCATTATAAAGGAATAGACCACCGGATCAGGGAACATCTGGTGACCCGCGAGATCTCCGTGGGCGACTATGTGGTCAGCGGCGGCGAGATCCCGGCGGCCCTGCTGGCGGACTCCATCGTGAGATTGATTCCGGGAGCGTTGTCCGACGAGACCTCAGCCCTCAGCGACAGTTTCCAGGACGGCCTCCTCTCCCCTCCTGTCTATACCCGCCCGGCCGACTACAAAGGCTGGAAGGTTCCTGAGGTCCTGTTGAGCGGAAATCCGAAACTCATCCGCGAATGGCAGGACGAGCAGGCTCTTGAGCGGACAAGGCTTCTCCGGCCGGAACTGCTCGGCGACACCGGCGGAAAGCACGATCAGGCGATCGTAAAATAAGAGAAGGTCCTGAAAAAAAATCGCTTGACGAACAACCATTGGAAAACATTGATAGTCAATGGAGAAGATAGTTATCAACGTAAAACGTTTAAAAGTTTTCCGGAAAAAGGCTTGCTTAAACGTTTTTTTTGACTACTTTTGTCATCGGAAATGTGAGACACATCACACTCTAACGACTATGACCTTCTTTCAAAATAAGGTAATACACTACTAACTAACCGAAAAAAGTCCGCAGCGATGTGGGCTTTTTTGTTTTTCAGTCAGATATTATTTTTATGTTTGCAAAGTTTATGGCCATAAAGTTTATGAACATAAAGATCGAACTATGAGATATTATGACAGAAACCGTGAATTGGCTCTCCTTAAAGATATTCAGAAAAAATCTTTCGGAGAGTTCTCAAAAATGACCGTACTTAAAGGTCGGCGCAGGATAGGAAAAACAACTCTGGGAATTCTATCAATGGAGGGGACGGACACTGTCTATTTATTTGTTGCAAGAAAGGCAGAAGCCGATCTTTGCAGTGAATATGCAGAGGCGATAAGGCAGACATTAAAAGAATTTGTCCCACAAGGAATCTATCATTTCAAGGACATATTCGCAATGCTGATGAATATAGGCAAGCATCGATCATTCAATCTGTTCATTGACGAATTCCAGGATTTTCCATATGTCAATCCTGCAATCTACTCTGACATTCAGGATGTTTGGGATCGCGAGCGAAGAAATGCCAAGGTCAATATGGTGGTAAGCGGATCCGTTTGCTCGATGATGGAAAAAATATTCAAAGACGAGAAGCAACCTCTGTTCGGTAGAGCCGATATGACGCTCAGTCTTGAGCCATTCAGGACAGATGTCTTGAAAGAAATAATGGCGGACCACAAAGAGAATTACAACAATGATGACCTTCTCGCGCTATATTGTTTTTCCGGAGGCGTTCCCAAATATGTCGAGCTGCTGATGGATAATGACTGCACAGATATGGAAAAGATGGTCGAATATATGACAAGACCGGATTCTCAGTTTTTCGATGAGGGCAGGAATATGCTGATTCAAGAGTTCGGGAAACAGTATGCCACTTATTTCTCGATTCTTGGGCTTATTGCGGCTGGAGATGTCACACTCCCCCAGATAGAAGGAATGCTTGGAGAAAAAAGTCTGGGCGGACAAATGAAAGTTCTGGAGGAAGAATATGGACTGATCAAGAAAAAGAGACCTATCAGAGCCAACAATACCTCTAAGACTGTCCGATATGAAATCAATGACATTTTTCTTCGTTTTTGGTTCAGGTACTTCTATAAATATCGTTCATTGATAGAGATAAAGAACTATTCCGCATTGTCGGAACTGATCAAAAATGAGTATTCGACATATTCAGGACGTATTCTGGAAAGATGGTTCCGGCAAAAGATGATGGAATCGCAACAGTACGCGGAAATCGGTGCCTGGTGGCATCCCCGCAAAGGTAATGCAGACACCCCAGACAATGAAATCGACATAGTTACCGTAAGACTTGACGGTAAAGTTCAAGCATACGAAGTTAAACGGAACAAGAACAAATATTCCAAAGAGTTACTGAGTGAAAAAGTGGCTGATCTAAGCCACAGCGCATTCGGCAACACAAACATAACTTTCGGATGCCTGTCATTAGAGGATATGTAATTATCCCATAGCAGAAGCGTTCTTGCCGAGTGGAGCGTCATCAGTTGGCTATCAATATGTTACAAAACAGTGCCGGAACATCCAGAAGGGCAGCATTTTATAACAGACTAATTTACAACATATTACAATACAGTATCTCTTCTTATGATAATGGCCGTCCTGACAAATAATCTGACCAGGTCACAAAATCAGAACCGCTTGAGAGCCTTCACCAGCCAACGGACGAGAGTCGGGGCGAGCATCAAAAGTGCTATGATGTATGGAGTCAAAAGCACTGATGTTGTCAAGGTATATCTCATTTCGGAAAGGTAAAGCAAGGGTATAAGCGCCAACGCAAAAAGCACGATCTTGACAGCCAGCGGTCTTGTCAGCCGATATGCGGTCCTGCTTCTTGCCAGCACAGCTATAGAAAGCCCTGCGGTCAGCATCGCCAACTCTCTGAATAGACACAATGTGGAATACGCGAATGGAGTCAACGTCTGTTCCTGCCACACACTGTCAGGCAACATATACGAACAATATCCCAGCACCATCATACCAACCAAGAAGGCTACGAGTGCCACCCGCGCCACATTCTTCCGGCAAAGCCCCGACACTTCACTACCTACATAGGTGGCAACATAAATTTTTGTTTTGGCGGTGGTGGTGGCCTATTCCTCGAATCTGGTATCGGCTATTCCTTCTAACTCATATTCTTCCCGTGGCAGCTGCGGTAGGAAAGGTGGTTGCCGCAATATTTTGGCATTTATTCAAGAATGAAATATCATTTATTTTGTGTAGGTTTGTATTCTGAAAGATTGTAAGTGTTATGACAATAATTGATAAAGCCATAAGCAGAAAGAGATTAACTGAACTGGCACAGAACTTCTATGGTGAAATGATCAAAGGAGTTGTGGACATCGACAGACAGATTATGGCGCTGGATGCCGAACTGCATTCTGATTTGGAGAAACTCTTACTTGAGAATGGCTCAAATCAGGAATCTCTATGGGGGATCAACTTGTACCCTGATGTTGAGGGAGATGACTTCATTGAATTCGACTCACTTATCAACATCAGCCCTCGAAGAAATAACTTCAGCAGAAATGTGGAAGATGAGGCGATACGTGGTCAAATCCGTTCAATAGTCAACAATCTTATCAAATGACAGAAACACGACTTCCAGTAAAACCTGATAAGGATAAATGGGCGGCGATGGATTTCATCTCGCAGATGGCGAATATTGGAAGCGAGGTCGGGCGAACCTTGAAATGGAAGCAAAAGGGAAACACCGCACTGGCCAAAAACGCGTTTATCCGGGCTCTTGACTTATTCGACCTGACAATCAAAGTAGGACGTAACAATGGCTCACAATCGTCCAGAGACTCAATGCTCAGGGAAGTACTTATGGCAAGAGACCAATTTTGCGAAGAATACCTTTCTGAAGATAGCAATGCTATAGCTCCATCAGACCGGTATTTCTCTCAATTCGCCAAAGCGTGCGCTCTCAGGTCGGGGCGATAAGGAATTTTGGTCTTCTAACTCATATTCTTCCCGTGGCAGTTGCGGTAGGAAAGGTGGCTGCCGCATGGGCACGGGGCGTCCGGCGGTGTCGGGGGGACGAACAGGCCGAGGATAGGGTTCTTCTTGATCATGGTCTGGATCGGGTCATCTTCGGTCTGCAACACGACCTTCAGACAGTTCTTCTCGTTTGAGGAGTAACCTTTGAGAAGCCATTTCGGAAGGGTGTTGGCGTAGGCGGCCACAATCTCCATACATTCGTCATAATCTTCGAACGACTCAATGTCCTCCTGCTTGCGGGAAACGCTTGCGAATATGGCCTCCGTGGTGTCGTTCTTGCCGAACATCTGGGCGTTCATCCAGATGTCGTGCTCCTCATGGATCAAGTCCTCACCGGTATAGCCAAGATTGCCAAGCATCTCCACCAACTTCCGGCCTTCCTCTGAGTCAAGGCCATAGACAAAATACGGCGAACCGGCACCAGCCCTCAAAGCCTCCTGCGGGGTGAAAGGACGCAGCGACTCTATCGCAGAATATTCCTTCCTGCCCTTGAGGATTTCCTCGGGATCGAATATGTTCGGAGCGCACATGTAGCGCTCGCCGTCAGAATCGACCCTGCAAAGCTTCATCACAGGGCTCTCATAGACCATATTCGTGAAATACTCAATGCTGTGTCTGCCGGAGAATTCCCAGTAGTCCAGCATCTTGTCGAAGAACTCGTCCACTGTCATGATGCCGTAGAGGCAGAGGTAACCCAAGGCAGCGCGCTCCATTTCGAACAGGCCGCTGAGCTCGCCCTCCTTCAGCACGTCATCAATATGCGGGGCGACGACATCGTACATGTCCTTAGGAAGCCATACCTCTCTGAAATTCTCGTCCGAGGTGTCCGAGCCAAGGAGTTTGACCGTCTCCAGAACCGACGGGAAATCAGGGTAATCCAGGTATAGCGGCACTCCCGGACCGGCCTCGACCAGCCTTTTCAGAAGCCTCAGATCCCTCTCAAGCATCCTGCCCAGCCATTCAGCCGGCTTTTCGATTATGTACGCGCCAAGCCTGTCCACAAACTCAGGCTTGCGGACCTTCGTCGGAACATCAGCTCCAAAGTACTGTCGGATGTCCTCCAACTCGACTCTTGGGAAACTTTCAAGAGCCTTGAATATGACGTTACGCTTCTGTTTCATAATGAAAGAAGTGCTTGAATAAATTTGTTCAACGGGAAGTGGAGCATAGGAGAATCGAACTCCTGACCTTTTGAATGCCATTCAAACGCTCTACCAACTGAGCTAATACCCCATTGGGATTGCAAAGATAGACAAAATCTTTCAATCCGCAAATTTTTCCTCACTATTCATGAATATTTTTGGTCATTTTATATTAGTTTCCCAAGTCAATCATCCATGGTTCGCTCTCCATATAGCAATTGCAAAGCGACGGGCGCGTTTTTCCGCGCAGGATTTCTTAACTTTGTCTGATAGTCGCCTCTGATTATGGTCACATTCCTTGCAGCGGCAATATTAAATCAATGAATATAAATGGATAACGGAAAGAAACTGATGACGATGGCGGCCGCCGCGATGTCCGTGTGCGGATGCGCCAGGAATGAGGCACAGAAACCCAATGTAGTGTTCCTGCTGTTCGATGACCTCGGCTATGGGGACTTGGGATGTTACGGGCAGGAGAAGATCGAGACCCCTAACATAGACGCTCTGGCGTCCCAGGGGCTTCTCTTCACGGACATGTACACGGCGGCTCCGCTGTCGTCTCCGTCAAGGTGCTGCCTTTTGACTGGCAAACACATGGGACACAGCCAGATACGCAACAACGAGGAGCATTTCACGCCTACCGACAGCCTCGGATGGAACGGAGTGTTCCTGAACCCGGAGGAGCAGGGACAGTTCCCGCTGGAGGAAGGGACGAAGACCATCGCCACGATGATGCAGTCGGCTGGCTACAAGACCGCCATGGTCGGGAAATGGGGACTTGGATTCCCGAAGAGCGCGTCACTTCCGAACACGATGGGCTTCGACTATTTCTATGGATTCAACTGTCAGGCGCTTGCCCACTCCTACTACCCTGTCAAGCTGTGGGAGAACGGCGTGGAGGTCGAGACGGGCAACGAGCTTGTGGTCCAGGGCTGTAAGTTTCCAGAGGGCTTGGACAAATACGATGTGAACAACTATACCCAGTACGGAGGCGAGCACTACAGCTGTGACCTGATGTACGACAAGATGGTCAAGTTCGTGGAGGACAACGCGTCCTCTCCATTCTTCGTGATGTGGACCACGACCGTGCCGCACAGCGCGGTGCAGGCTCCTCTGGACGAGGTGATGCACTACGTGGACAAACTCGGGGACGAGGAGCCGTGCACGGATCCCGGGATGTACCTCCCGAACAGGTACCCGCACGCCACCTACGCAGCGATGGTCACCCACATCGACAAGCAAGTGGGAGACCTGGTGCAAAAACTGAAGGATCTGGGAATATGGGAAAACACGATATTCATTGTCACTTCCGACAACGGCCCGGCAAGCAACGGCAATTCGCCGATGGAATATTTCCGCAGCGGTGGTCCGTTCAAATGCGGAAAGGGCTGGGGCAAGTCCTCGCTGCACGAAGGTGGCATCAGGATGCCGTTTGTGCTGCGCTGGGGTGAAGGAAAGCAGTGCGAGAAGATACAGCACATCTCCAGTTTCGCGGACATCATGCCTACTCTCGCCGAGATCGTCGGTGTCGAGGCTCCGGAGAATGACGGAGTGTCATTCGCACCCACCGTCCTTTCCCAAACCGCAGGCGGACAACAGTACAGCCACGCGAGCGGCATAAAGTCCGGAGAGCAGAAGGAGCATGAATATCTCTACTGGGAGTTCCCGGGGTCGAAAGGCTGGGTGGCCGTGCGCATGGGCGAGTGGAAAGGCATCGTGCGTAAGGTGCTGAAAGGGAACACCGGAATGGAGCTTTACAATCTGAAGGAGGATCCGCGCGAGTCAAAGGATGTGGCTTCGGAGCATCCGGAGATCGTGAAAGAGATGTGGAAGGCGGTCAAGGAAAGCCATCGGGAGGCCAATCCGGACGTGCCTAAGTTCAACATGGAGATCAATTATCCGGACTCTCTGTAGCAATCCGGAACAACGGAACGAGGGCTGGCCGTTGGATTTCGGCCAGCCCTCGTTCATATTCAAAGGCGGTTATCGCTCGTCCTGAAACTTGAGGATCGGCTGACGCGCCGCCGTGGTCTCGTCCGGACGGGTGATCGGAGCGTTGTGAGGAGCGCTCTTGAGAATGGCGGGATCCTCCGCGGCCTCAATGGCGATCTTCTTCATCACCTCGATGAAAGCGTCCAAAGTCTCGATCGACTCAGTCTCCGTAGGCTCGATCATAATGGCCTGATGGAAGAGCAGAGGGAAGTAGATCGTCGGAGCGTGGAAACCGAAGTCGAGAAGCCTCTTGGCGACATCCAGTGTCGTGGCGCCTTCTCTCTCAACGGTTCCATCCGCGGCCTTCCTTGCGCCGTCGTTCACAAGGCCGTCATAGACGAACTCGTGCTTGCAGACGGTCGGGATCGGAAGCTTGTAGTACTCCTTGAGGCTCTCCTTGATGTAGTTGGCACCGAGGGTGGCGTACTTGCCGACCAACTTGACGTTCTCACGACCAAGCGAAAGGATGTAGGCATAGGCCCTGAGGATCACGCCGAAGTTGCCCAGAAATCCAGACACCTCACCGGCCGTCTTCTCGCAGCCGTCAGCGTTCTTATTCTCATCGCTCTTGCCCACACCGGCACGTCCACGTACCTTGAACTGGCCATATTCATCCTTGACCACCTTAGGAACAGGAAGGTAAGGGACCAGTTTCTCGCAGACTCCGACAGGGCCTGAGCCTGGACCGCCGCCACCGTGAGGGGTGGAGAACGACTTGTGCAGGTTCAGGTGCAGGATGTCGAATCCCATGTCACCAGGACGGGCGACGCCGATGAGCGGGTTCATGTTCGCTCCATCATAGTAGAGAAGGCCTCCGCATCCGTGGATGAGGGCGGCGATCTCCTCTATGTCCTTCTCGAAGAGTCCGAGGGTGTTAGGGTTCGTCATCATGATGCCGGCGATGTCGTCGCCCAAAAGCGGTTTGAGGTCGTTCACGTCCACGAGACCGTCTGCCTTGGACTTAACGACAACCACTTCCAGACCGCAGACAGCGGCGCTGGCAGGGTTTGTACCGTGAGCGCTGTCCGGCACGATCACCTTGGTTCTCTTCAGATCCCCGTTAAGGATGTGGTACTGACGCATGATCATCAGACCGGTCAGCTCACCGTGGGCGCCGGCGCAAGGATTGAACGTGAAATGGGACATTCCCGTGATCGCGGCCAAAGCCTTGTCCATATTATAGTAAACCTCCAGGGCACCCTGAACCGTGGACGCAGGCTGCAACGGATGCAGCCCGAGGAAGCCCTTCATCCCGGCGATCTCCTCGTTGATCTTCGGGTTGTACTTCATTGTGCAGCTTCCCAGAGGATAGAATCCGGTGTCCACACCGAAATTCATCTGGGAAAGGTTCGTGTAGTGACGCACGACATCAACCTCGCTCACCTGAGGAAGTCCAACTGCCTCGGACCTTCTGAGTCCAGCCGGAATCTCGTCAGTGGTGGAAGTCCACTCGTTCTTGCCGAGGGAATAGCCGACTCTCCCCTCTTTGGAGAGTTCGAAAATAAGCTTATCGTAATATTTCATACTCCTTAGGCCTCCTTCACCAACGCGACGAGAGCGTCAATCTCGGCTTTCGTCCTTCTTTCAGTAGCACAGAAACTTACATAGCCTTCCTCTGTCTCAAGTCCGGCGAAGAATCCACCGTCGTGCAGCTTGATGTGAAGCCTCTCGACAGGCATCAGCGGCTTGAGCACGAACTCCTTGAGGAACGGCTTGTCAAACACCTCGGCGAACTTGCCGGTCTTAAGAAGCTCATCGTGGAGATAATGCGCCGCGGCGTAGGAGCGGTCGTTGACCTCCTTGAGTCCCTTCGGACCCATAAGCGACATATAGACAGTCACATAAAGGGCCATAAGGCTTTCGTTGGAACAGATGTTGGACGTGGCTTTCTCACGGCGGATGTGCTGCTCGCGGGCCTGAAGGGTCAGACAGAAGCAGCGGCGGCCCTGAGTGTCACGGGTCTCACCGACAATCCTTCCGGGGAGCTTGCGGACATATTCCTTCCTGCAGGCCATGAAGCCCACGTAAGGGCCGCCGAAACTCATCGGGACGCCGAGGCTCTGGCCGTCACCGACAGCGATGTCAGCGCCCCACTCCGCAGGAGTCTTCAGCACCGCGAGAGCGGAAGGGTCGCAATATTCAATGAATATTCCGCCTTCCTCGTGGATGGCCTCAGCGAAGCCGGTCAGGTCCTCGACGATTCCGTAGCGGTTGATCGAAGGGACGATGACTCCGGCGACATCATTCTTGGCAAGCTCGGCCTTCATGCAGTCCGGGCAGGTCTGTCCGTCCTTGCAAGGAACCAGGGCCAGTTCGATGCCGTGGTAGCCGGCGTAGGTCTGGATTGTCTTGATGACGTTAGGAAGCAGGGAGGATGAAACCAGCACCCTTGACTTGCGCTTCGTGCAGGTCGGAGCCATCTTCACGGCCTCGGCGGCTGCTGTCGGGCCGTCGTACATCGAAGCGTTGCTGATGTCAAGCCCTGTCAGCGCGCAGATCATGCTCTGGTACTCGAAAATGTACCTGAGGGTTCCCTGCGAAATCTCGGCCTGATAAGGAGTGTACGCCGTCAGGAACTCCGAACGGGATGTGATGTAAGGAACGACAGACGGTGTGTAGTGGTCGTAGGCACCCTGACCGACGAACACCTTCAGTTTCTCGTCCTTCTTGTCCAGAGACTCGAAGAAGTCCCTGACCTCCTGCTCGGACATTGCCTCCGGCAGGTCATATTCACTCTTGAAGATGACATCCTTCGGGACATCGGAATAGAGGTCGTCCAAAGACTTCACCCCTACGCGGCCGAGCATCGCGCGGACATCATCTTCAGTGTGAGGAAAATAAGGGAAAGATGACATATTACTCGCCGATCTTTGCCTTGTAAGCGGCCGCGTCCAAAAGGGTGTCAACCTGTGAAGGATCGCTCATCTCGACCTTGATGATCCATGCCTCGTAAGCGTCCTCGTTGATCTTCTCTGGAGCGTCCTCAAGTTCTGGATTGACCTCGACAACCTTTCCGGACACAGGAGAGAGAAGCTCGCTGGAAGCCTTCACGCTCTCAAGAGCGCCGAATTCCTCACCGGCCTCAACCTCGTCGTCAACCTCAGGGAGGTCGGCGTAGGTGATGTCGCCAAGCTCCTTCTGCGCGAAATCAGAAATACCGATGACGGCGATGCCGCCTTCAACCTTTACCCACTCATGGTCCTCGCTGTAACGGAGGCCTTCTACTACTTTGCTCATAGTGAATCTATTAATTTATGAATATATTATCTAAAACGCTTGCTGAATCTCTACTTCTTATAATTAGTCTGATAGAATCTCTTCTTCACAACCTTTCCCGGGAACACCTTCTTGCGGATGCGCACGGAAAGCGGAGCGTCAAGAGCGCCACATTCCCTCTTCACGAGGGCGAAGCAGATGCTCTTGCCCAGCGAGATGCTGTGGTAGCCAGTGGTCACAACTCCGACCTCTGTGCCGTCCTCAAGCTCGACCGGATAGCCGGCGCGAGGAATGGCCTTGTCCGCAAGCTCGATGCCCACGAGCTTCATCTTGGTGCCGTTGGCCTTCTGGTCAGCGATTGCCTCCTTACCGATAAACTCATCCTTGTCCAGTTTGCAGAACATGCTGAAACCGGCGGCGACAGGAGAGATCTCCGGGGTAAGCTCGTCACCGTACAAAGGCAGTCCGGCCTCGAAACGCAGGGTGTCACGGCAACCGAGTCCGCAAGGCACCACACCGGCCTTCAGGAAAGCGTCCCAGTACTTCACGATGAGGCCCGGAGCCGCGTAGATCTCGAATCCGTCCTCGCCAGTGTAACCGGTACGGCTGATGATGACCCTCATTCCGGCATCCTCGAAATCCTTGAATGTGTAGAATGTCAGGCTGGCGGCATCGGCGGCGTAACCGAGAACCTTCACGAGTGTCTCCTCGGCCTTAGGGCCCTGGAGCGCGATCTGTCCCCAGTTGTCGGAATCGTTGACCAATTTCACATCGTAACCCTCGGCGTGATCCTTTATCCAGAGGAAATCCTTCTCGATGTTGGCGGCGTTCACCACGAGAAGATAGTGGTCAGCGGTGAACTCCTTGTAAACCAGAAGATCATCCACGGTGCCACCGTCAGGGTAAAGCATCATTCCGTACAGCACCTGACCAGGAACCATAGGACGGATGTCATTGGTGAATATGTGGTTGACGAATTTTTCCGCATCCGGGCCGCTGACGAAGATCTCACCCATGTGAGACACATCGAACATACCCACATTGTTGCGGACCGCCAGATGCTCCTCTGTGATCGAAGAGTACTGAATCGGCATATCGAATCCAGCGAAAGGACTCATCTTGGCTCCAAGAGCCACGTGGCTGTCGTGAAGACAGGTAACTTTGAGTTGCTCCTCCATAATCAATTATCAGTGTTTAGTATATAATATTCAAGAAATATTAAAGCGCGAGCCTGAGCCCGAAAGTGCCTTTGATGTTCTTGGCAGGCATGTACGACCTGTTGGTGATGCGGCAGGCATCCCAGCGGCTGGCGCAACTTCCGCCACGGAGAATCCTCGTCCCGCCCTCAGTGGCTCCGACAGGATTGACCTGGGAGTCTTTTGAATATTCCGCAGCGCGGTCATAGCACCACTCCCAGACGTTTCCGCTCATGTCGTATATTCCCAACTCGTTGGCCTTGCGGGTCTTGACATCCTGCGGTTTTGACTTCGCATTGTCAAGGAACCACATCGCGTCATAATCGTTGGAACCGCTGAAGCCATAGTGACGGGACTTCTGGCCACCTCTGGCGGCATATTCCCACTCAGCCTCGGTCGGAAGACGGAACTTGCGGCCGGTCATTGTGTTGAGTCTGCTGATGAAGGTCTGGCAGTTGTACCAGGAGACGTTTCCGACAGGCTTCTGAGGTTCATCCAAGTCGTTAAGATAAGGTACAGAACCCATCACGGCGTTCCAAAGGGCGACGGTCACCTCGGTCTCCCCTATCCCGAAATCGTCAAGAGTGACAGGATGGGCCGGAAGCTCGTTCTCCGGGACAGAGAAATTATTGTACGGCGCATCCGAGGTATTATATCCCATTGAAAATGTTCCACCTTTGACTTTCACCATCCTGAAAGTCACGTCACCGACAGTGAAGACTTCCGGCTTCGCATCAGAAGCGTCAATTTTCTCACGGTCAATCGCCGTTCCTTCAATCGGTCCCAAGATGGCGTCCGTCAACACATCTTCCGTCAGCTGCGCAAGCCTGAAACCGACCTTGGCCCTCTTGGTGTGACAATCCATCTCCATCCTTTCCAAGACGGTGCGGACAACCTTGCCATCCTTCCCGGCAGGTCCTTCCGGATCAATGGCCAGCTCCATAGGCTTGAAATATTCATTACTCGTGGCCCCCTCAGGCACAGCGTCATAACTGTCAAGGCACCATTCTGCGACAGAAGTGAAGTCCTTACCGTTCTGAACCCTCTGGGCATATTCCCACTGAGCCTCGGTCGGAAGTATGAATATCTTGCCGGTGGCCTTGTTCAGCTTGCCCAGGAACTTCACGGCATCGTTCCATGACACCATATCGACCGGAGCGTCCGGGTTCTGCACGGAACTCGGGTTGCCGCCCATAACCGCCGTCCACAGAGCCTGTGAGACCGGCTTGGAGCTGATGACGAATCCGCCAAGGGCGACCTCGTGAGGAATCCCGTTAGTGATTTTCCTGCGGTTGTCCGCGGAAAGCCCCATAGTGTAGTGTCCGGCCGGGATCTTGACCATATCAAACGTGACGTCCCCGACTGTATATTCCATCTGGTAGTCCACTTTCACGGGCTTCTGTACCGTTGTCTTGCAGGCCGAAACCGACAGAGCGGCGGCCAAAACGGCGGTAATGTTTAAAATTTTATTCATTTTACGCAATATTCTTAAAAATCACAATCTCAAATGTAATCAAAAACTTTCAATTTGAAAACACTGTCAACGAATGTCACGGATTTTCCTGTGCAGGTTTTCAGGCAGAAGCTCAGTCAGATGGCCTCTGGCACTTTTCGGGACAAAAATCTTTTTCAACGACGCCCCGTAGAACGCATCGTCACCGATGAACTCAAGACCGGCCGGAAGAACAATTTCCTCCAATGACTCGCAGGCCAGAAAAGCACCGGCGCCGATCGCCTTCAACCCCTTGTTGAATTTCACCTTGTTCAGCGAGAAGCACTCCTCGAAAGCGCCGTCCCCGATGGCGACCAATCCGGCAGGACAACTTACAGAACGAAGTTCCCAGCATCCGAAAAAAGCCCCGTCTCCAATGAATATCAAGTCCTTGGGCAAACGGATGCTTTTCAGCCAGCCACATTCGCGGAAAGCCTCGCGCCCGATGTGCGTGACCGTCGGTGGGAGGAATATCTTGTCAAGGAACGAAGCCCTCTCCTCTTCGGGAATATCCTCGCCGATCTTCCTGTCCTCGGCCATATAGGGTTGAAACGCGAAAACTCCGTCACAGATGACTTTCGTGCCATCCTTGACGTGAACCTCGCTCGGATAGTTCTCAGCGTCCAGCAGCTTTGTGCCGTCAGCTGAGTAATTGCAACAATTGTCATTGTCCCAGACATCACACCCGCGGTCCTTTTCGGTGGCCGACGTGTCAAGTCTGAGAACCTGTAGCCAGTCTTGCATATTCAGAAAATATTATGTCAGAAAGATTTCAGGAACTCGAGATCTTTTTTGAGCATTATCTTAGGCTCCATCAAGGCGACTTTCTGGAACAGTTTGAACTGGTTGGCCTTGGAAAGATAGACCTTGTCCTCGTGCTTTCCCTTGCGCCACCATTTGTAGAAGCCGATAGGGTCGTTCTCGAACGGGATTCTCGCCAGGATCTCCGATGTGTAGCCCGGAAAGTCGATCGTCAGGCCAAGCCCCATGAACTGCTTGTAGTACTGCTGGTCAGCCCTTCGCAGCTTGCTCATCAACGGGTTATAGACCTCGAACTGATCCACCTGCATGACCTTCTCGCGCACGATCATCTTGTGGATCCTGACCGGGTCATAGTTCAGCCACGCCCCGACCCTCAACGTCTTTGGCCCTTCCTCTGTCTCAAGGGTCAAATCGTCCATCGAGTAATACACCTTCTCCGGGTCGAGAGGATAAACTTGATCGGTTTCCGCCATAGCAAACGACTTTTTAAAACATTACGACAAAGATAGACAAAAAAATTGTCCAAAGAAAGCCGTGGGAGGGCAGAAAAAACGTTTCCGCGCGGAAATCAGGGAAAGCAGGCTCCTAAAAATGAAATTTCTTGTGCTTCAGCCACAGGCCGTAAACCTCGCTCACATTGCCGGCGGTCACGAATGACTTGATGCCTTCCCGCTTGAGATATTCCATAAGGTTAGAGAACTCTTCCTGCGTGAGAAGTGACTGAACCTCATAGCCTTTCTCGCCTGTGTAGCCGCCGATCACCTCATAGAGGCTACAGCCGCGGCCAAGCTGGTCGATGATGAAGCGGCGGATCTTCTCATAGTCATGCGAGACTATGCAGACCCTCTTGCGCTTGTTCAGGCTGGCCGTGAAATAATCCACCACCAAGCCGTTGATCCATGTGCCGATGAGTCCTATGATCACCATCTTGAACGGGTTGATGGCGAACGCGGTGCAGCAGATCATCGCTCCGGCCACTGACACCGAAGCTCCGATGTCGAAATGGAGATATTTATTGACGATTTTGGCAAGGATGTCAAGTCCTCCGGTGGACGCGTTGATGTTGAACAGGATAGCCTGAGACACGCTCAACAGCAGCACGAAGCAGCAGAGGTCGAACCAGATGTCGCCCATCACGGAAGTCGTACCCGGTTCCATCAGGCTCTGATAAGGCATCACCCACGCCCAGAAATCCATCAGAGGTCCGAGGATCATGGCCGTGTAGACCGTCTTTGCCCCGAATTCCTCACCGATCAGCAGCCAGGCCAGAACCAAGAGTATGGCGTTGATGATGACCACGAAGAGAGAGACTTTGATCTGGATGCCGAAGAAGGTCTCGAATATTCCCGAAAGGACAATTGACAGACCGGACACCGTGCCGATGATAAGTTTGCTTGGAACAAGGAAATAGTAGACTGCCGCGGCGGCTACCATCATGCCGAGGGTCATGATTATGACTTCTTTCCAGAACTGCCCGGTGGCCACCAACCCTGCGACCTTTTGAATCTTCTCGTTCATTATAATTAGTGTTATCTTTATTTGTCATTCCAAAAACAGGGCGCAAAGTTAGAACTATTTTCCGGAAATCCCCTTTTTTTCACGCCATTTCTCAATCCCGCCCGCCAGGTGATGGAAAACCAGATAAATTTCGTACATTTGGGAGATTTATGAAGAATATGAATCACTGGCAACACTAAAACAAAGAACACAATGAGAAGAATCGTTTCGCTTCTGGCTATCTGCGCCGCGCTTGTTTCCTGCGGGAACACCGGCGGCAAATCCACCGGAGATGAGTTCCAGTCCATCAACTGGAGAGACAATGACGCCGCGGCGGTCATCTGCGTGGGCATGTACACCAAAGAGTCCGACCTGAGAGACTCCGGGCTGTTAGACCGCTACTCAAAGTCCTACGGTCTGGAGAATCTGGAGACCGTACAGACGAAGGGTGATGAGTGGTACATCGTCATCCCGCGCCACTCCAAGGCGACAGTAAAGGTCAACGCGGTCGAGATCGACGAGAACTGCAACCTCCATAAGAGCATGCTGCTCGCCGAGAGGGACGGGAGGCCTTTCCTGCTGAGGTGCAACGTTTCGGATCTGTACTGCAACGTCGCCATCAGCATCGAGGGCAAAGACGGCAAGCCATTGGTGGACTATTCCCCGATGATCAGTCTGAAGGACGGATCGGTGGTCACCCCTGACGACGACGGGGACTCGGCGACCGTTCTGGACATCACGGACAAGTTCCTGCCGATAAAGCCTTCCGCCAGCGCGGACTACATAGTCCATGAATATACCGAAAGCTACCCCATAAAGAACAAGATCACCGCCCGCGTGCAGGACGGAAAAGCTTTCGTCAGACTGTCCCGTGGCATCGACGAATGTCCTGAAGGTGAATATGAGATCGAGGACCTGTCCGGAAAGTGCGGCGGTGTGTTCATCGGCAACATCGGCCAGGACATCAATCCGATCGTCTGTCTGGCGATGGAGAACGGAGGACTTGAGATCTTCAGCCTTTTCAGCGCGACACAGACCGGCAGGTTCGACAGCAGCGGCCCTCTGGACGGCTTCAAGGACATCGAGGCGTTCAAGGACAGCACAGTGGTGGACACTGTCGACGGAGAGTTCGCCGGAGCCTACGTCACCATATTCGCCTTGGACAAGAACGGCAACGCCAAGGAGATCGAGCTCACCCCATCATTGAACGCGGAGATCTCCTTCCTACAGAATAACGACGATGGCAAGATCACCGAGCATAAGATAGTCATAACCCAAGACTGGAAGATCACCTACTCGACATCCTGGTTCGAAGGCGACCCGATCGAAGAGTACCGCGGCCGCATCCGTCCGCTGAAAGCAGACTACGACAACCATGTCTTTGAATATTCATACGTGTTCTTCGAGCGTCTGCACTATTCCCAAGACATGATGGCCACTTCTGAGAAAATCAATCTGGCCGGCTCATTCAGACACACCTCCGATAACTTAGGGTATCTGGTAACCCCTCTGTCCGGTCCTCTGACATTCGGTGCCCAGGACACCGGCAGCGTGCTCTACGAGTACACCTACCTCCGCGACATGCCGCAATCCGATTCCGGAGAGGAGGCTGAATAGTCCCCATGTCCCAGCAGGGACTCCACTGGCGGGTTTCGCTGCGATTTCCGCTCGCAGGGTCTCAACGGGGACTCTACGGGCGACTTTCGCCGCGATTTCCGCTCGCAGGGTCTCAAAGGGGACTCAGCAGGCGACTTTCGCTGCGATTTCCGCTCGCAGGGCCGCAGCGCATCCGAGGACTATTGTCGGGAATCAGGGTAACGGGATTTCGCGAATCGGGTCATCATACAGAATCTGGAGGCGAAGCAGTTCTGTTCTGAGGCTGTCGGTCAGTGATTCGGAGCCTGGGACACCGTAGAGATTGTGCATTTCAGAAGGATCCTCAAGAAGGTCATAGAGTTCCCAGCAGTTGATGTCACCGTAGAAACGGATAAGCTTGTAACGATCCGTGCGGATGCCGAAGTGTTTTCTTACCGCATGCTCGGCGGGATATTCGTAATAATGATAGTAGATGGAATTGCGCCAGTCCTCCGCCTTCCCGCCTTCGAGCAACGGCAGGAATGAGACACCGTGCATGTCCTCCGGCACATCCACTCCTGCGAATTCGAGAATCGTCGGAGCATAGTCGATGTTCTGGACCAACTCTTCTATGTCGCCCTTGCGACCGCCGGGGATACGGACAAGCAAAGGTGTCCTGAAAGACTCCTCGTACATGAAACGCTTGTCGAACCAGCCGTGTTCACCCATATAGAAGCCCTGGTCGGACGTGTAGACTATCATCGTGTTGTCCATCAAGCCATTTGATTCAAGGTAGTCCAGCAGGCGGCCCACGTTTCTGTCCACGGAGTGGATAACGCGGAGATAGTCGCGCATGTACTGACGGAACTTCCATCGGGCAAGGGCATCCCCGTCCAGCCCCTGCCTCTTGAACTCCTCGATGATCGGATCATAGTGGGCATCCCAGACTTTCTTCTGCGCGGGAGTAAAGCGATCGTACAAACTCCTTCCAGCCTGTTCAAGGCCAGTGGAGGTGTGGATCTCATTCTCTTTGTCGGCGAGTTTGAGGTCATAGACAAGATCCATGTCCTTCACGACGCTCATTTCCTGGAGCGAGGCGGGGATGCGGCCATCATATTCATCATAGAAATTATCAGGAAGAGGGAATTCCGCGTCACTGAACAGTTCCAGATCACACAGATCAGGCATCCACGTCCTGTGGGGAGCCTTGTGGTGGACAAAAAGGCAGAAAGGACGGTCTTTGTCGCGCTCCTTATCAAGCCACTCCAGCGCAAGGTCGGTGATGATGTTCGTAGCATAGCCTTCCCGGCACACCCTCTCGCCGTCACGGATAAAAGTAGGATTGTAATAGTCTCCCTGCCCTACAAGAATATCCCAGTGATCGAACCCGGTCGGATCAGAGACCAGATGTCGCCCATCACCGATGTGGTGCCTGGCTCCATGAGTGTCTCGTAAGGCATGACCCATGCCCAGAAATCCATCAACGGACCGAGAATCATAGCTGTATAGACTGTTTTGGCTCCGAATTCCTCTCCGATGAGGAACCAGGCCAAAACCCAAAGTATCGCATTGATGATCACGACGAAAAGCGAGACTTTGATCTGCACGCCGAAGAAGGCCTCGCATATTCCCGAAAGGACAATCGAAAGGCTGGAGATGGTTCCGATGATCAGTTTGCTCGGCACAAGGAAATAATAGACAGCGGCGGCGACCAGCATGCCAAGGGTCATGACCACAACATCCTTCCAGAATTTGCCGGTGGCCACGAGCCCGGCGACTTTTTGTATCTTTTCGTTCATTTTTAACGTAAACCAAAAACAGGCCGCAAATTTAGGATTATTTTCCTATATCTGGTTTTTTGTTTTGAGACTAATAACCAAAATTCATGAATATTGTTGTCCTTAGGTCTCTAACGAGATGAACAGGTGGCGGCAAGCCACTACCGCTTGTCATCTGATGCGCAGACGACGTCCGATTTTAAGAATCGTTTCTTTTCTGATCCCGTTAAGAGAGCATAGCGAAGACACTGTGGTGTGATACCGTTTGGCGATTCCTGACAAGGTGTCGCCTTGACGGATGGTATGGTAAACAGGATCATCAAGAGTGTTTTCCATAGTGTCACTGATGACACCTTCTCCGGAAACGACTGAATAAGAAAAAACCTTCAACTTTCTTGGGGATAAATCCTTATAGACATTCTCTAGGCTCTCCAGCGTCAATGAATCACGAGTAACCAGACGAAGACTGTCCGTCAACGAATGGCTGAACAACCAGTCGTAGGTATGACGACGATAAAAGTATCTGGCAAGTTTACTGTGATCAACACCTTTAAGTAAAGTATAATTGAGACGGGACGTGTCGCCAAGAGCGCTCAGCTCATCTACCACTTTTTGCGACATATGCCATGACACAGCTCTGTCCGCGGTTCCATGGATGATCCAAAGAGGGACTCTTCTCAATCCTGAATAATCCTTAAGATCGCCACCACCACAAAGAGCCATGGCCGCAGCCACCTTGTCAGGGTAAGTCCCGGCGAATCGGATTGTCCCAAAGCCTCCCAAACTCATACCAATAACGTACACTCGGTTTGTGTCAATCGGATAATGTTCCTCAGACCACTTCAGAATATTCATGAGTTTTTCCGGTCTCCATGCCCCTCCACCGTTTTGAGGTGCGATGATCACCGCGTCAATATCCAGTCCTTTAGCCACCGCATCCAAGCTTCCGTAGCGTCTCACACGATTCAAATCACTGCCGCACAAACTTTTACCATGAAGGAACAAGACCGCCGGAATCTTTGTACTGTCATCTGGGCTCTTTCCTTCCGGCAAACATATCCAGAAATTATAAGAGTCCGGAACAATATTTTTGTGTGAAATCAACTGTGCGAGCGTTGTATTTGCCGATAGGGCAAGAAAAACAACGGTTACGATTATTCTGTTCATACTTCCTGCTATCATTCAACATGCATCTTAAATATCTTCGTTCCACGAGAGCCCACGACCAGAGCATCACCGACAACGACAGGAGATGATTCAAAGTTAGCGCCTATTCTCTCTTTGAACAACAGGTCTCCTGAATATCCATCGTATAGATAAATGTTTCCGGCCACATCACCTGTAACAACAAACATTTCACCCGATTCGTTGACAAATGCCACTGGTGAGGACCAAGCATAGAAGGCTAATGGAACACGATAGGAAATTCTTCCGGTGAATCTGTTTATCGCAACAAACTCACCAGAAGCCGGCGTGGTTTCCGGAAAGCATATATTCGTGAATATCAAGCTGTCGCAGTTCGCACACCCTGGCAGGAATGTGGAGAACATTCCTCCTTCCCTGATTTTTCCCGCCCAATGACGCTTTAGACAAGGAATTGACAACCTCCAGATCTCATCGCCTGTCAGTCCATTAATCTTGGCAAGATTAACCATTCCCACAGAGCCCTGTCTGTCCAATTCGCTTCCAACATAAACAAAAGGGTTGCCATTCTCCTCTAATACGACCGGAGTAGAGTCTGTGTCATCCTTATTGTCATAAACCCAGACTGGCTTCAAGTTGTCCAGATTGATACACAAAATGTTGCCATGGTTATCTGACAGAAATCCATAGTTTCTCAACACAGACATCGATGACTCGATTCCAGGTGAACCTCCCGAAGCGTCCTTGTAACGAAGTGTGGAATGAACTACGAATTCTGATGAGTAGCGCGGAATCTTATAAACGGTTCCATTCTCTCCCGGTCTGAACATGAATTGTCCAGCCGCCACTGGCGAGGAATCATAAGCGCCCCATCTTCTCCACGCTTTCGGATCCCGACCATAAAATGAGAAACGTTCATGTGTAAACAGGTCAAACACAAGAGCTCCGAACTCACCTCCGGAATGAACAGCCTGTCCCACATACAATCTTCCGTTCAAAGACGGATCAAGCGAAATCGTTCCTTTGACGGGATTGCCAGTGTAAAGAGGTTCACGTGATTCCTTCCCAGTCTTAAAATCCAGAAAGTACAGATGCCTTGCCAAGGAAGCGACTATTATCTCCTCATTGCCGGCTTCAGGGCGCATCAGCTTTCTGTTTCTGAATTCATTCACAAGAGAATCCGGCCAATCAATATAAAGAGGTTGTCCCGTCCATCCAGTGCCACCTCCCCAACAGCCAAAACAGGTTGAGACGGTATCATAGGGTGTATTGTAGATCCAATCAATCACAATCTTAGATGGCCTTCCCGAAATCTTTCCCACAAACAGAACTGATCGTCCAGCATTCCCGCGGAATGTCAGAACCCCAGGAACACCGGCGTACTGATCGCCAAGATCATCCAACATCCCAGAACTCTTTTTGTCAAGGGTGTCCACTAAAAAATGAATCATTCCGACGGATGAATATGTCGTGTCTGGAAACCGTACAACCTCAACCCTGACAGAATCCGTAGTAGGATACAATATGGAATCCGCAACATCTACCGTTACCGTACCTCGAGACTGCGCCATTCCACATCCTGCAGTCAATATCATGACACCGGCCAGAACACCATGCACGACAGCAATCTTACTAAAAACCATATGACAATAGATCTATCTCACACAGAATCAATCCGGAGTTTCCACCGACATCATTATTTTGCTGTCAGTTATCTTTTTCACCTTGACTTTCCACTTGTCAAAGATCAAGATGCCATCTTTGTCGGAGTCCGCCAAGGCCATCAGTTTTCTAAGCACTAAATCAGTATAGCCCACCGCATCATGTATCAAAGTGACAGTGACATCATATCGGTTGACTTTTCTTGTCTTGTCCAGAGAATCATAAGAATTATTCACATTAAACGCGAATGAAATAAAAGTATAGTCCGCAATGATCGTCTCATCCAATTCGACCACTCCGCCAGATTCCGGAAAGAGATGTTCTCCAAGAGCGTATATGCGGATCAAATCCTCAATTGTCCTTGTTTTCAAATAAATTATACACTCCCGCACCGATGAGGCGATTTCATCGAAATCTATATAATCGTTAACAATACTCATCAAATCTTCTTCCATATAACCGTAATAGTTGTTTTCCAGAACGGCGGGCACCTTACGGCCATCGTATTTCGGAGGAATGATAAGGTTTCCCTTCAGATCAATCATACCTGCGTTCCCAGCATCATTCTTTACCAAAAACCTGTCCGGAATGCCAATCTCATGGATAGTCTTAAATTTAGGAGGAGACACCCATTCGCCAGTCTTGTCAATCAATCCCCAGAGTTTACATTCCCTGTCACATGCCGGAGCGACATCCCTCTTTTCAAATGAACGGACATCCCTGAACTTCGGCTCGATTATCCAGTTGCCGTCCTTGCCGATAAATCCCCATCTTCCATTACTTTTGTCCTTGACTGCGGCGCAATCGCTGTCACCGAACGGCCGGGCATCCTTGAACGAAAGATTAATTGAAATATCCCCGTTACCGTCCAACCAACCAAACAGATTTCCTTTCTTCACCAAATAGCCGTCCCCGTCAAGCACGATCCGACCATACCGGAAATCGACCAATGTCTTTTCGTCCTCATAACTGTCGGTCAAGCAGGTGACACCCCACTTTCCATGCCTTCGCATAGGCATACGTTTTTCGCGCAATGTCTGGACATAGTTATTCAGGAAACGATATTTATTGTCAACACGCTCGTCATTACAAACAAGCACTTCGTCCCAGTTCTCAGAGCCATCGTAGCCCCAGTCCATTGTCATCGCAAGCTCATCAGGTCCATTCCTGAAAAGGCACCAACCCAAAGTTCCAAAGTCATTCATCAATATATGGTCATCAACAAAGACCGGGAATTTATAGTCTATGGCCTCACACGTGAAATTCTTTCTGAGCCCATCAGTATCCACGACACCAAAAGAAGCACCAATATCACCTTCAAGATCCTCATGGGCAATAAAGAACATTGAAGAACCTTCGTAAAACGGATACACAACAGAAGCGTCCTTCAATTCAAACAGAACTTCTCCTTTAGTATTTATCGCCTTAGGATAGCCAAGATCCTCCATGACCCATGCGACACCATCGCTGAAAGGAATCGCATCGTGATAAGGTCTATCCTCATTCAGCAACTTTCCCTTCTTGTCCATAAAGAACAACTTTCCAGTGCTGTCCGAGACTATTGACCATCCCTCATAAAAGAGACTGGTCTTCCCCCATCTTCCCAAATTTGGCAGTTCCTCTCCTGTTCCGGTGTCTACAAACACCGCCTCGCCATCAAGAGTCATCATGGGAATAATCCTTAAATCCCCTGTTCCCAAGCCTCTGTCAAAATAAGGCTGATCGGCATTCTTTTCCCCACAAGACATCAGCACAAACGACATCAGTACAAAAGCGATGCAGATTGTCTTCTTGCTCATGAATATTATTGTTATTTAATTGTTTATTATTTATTACCGAAATAAAGTCCAAGACCGAAATAATAAAGTTTGGTGTTGAAGTTGTAACCGGCAAAAACATCGAACCAACTGAAACTCATACCAGTGCGGACCGCAAAGCTGAAGCGCGGCTGATCAACGGCAAATTCATTGTCTTCTTTAGTATTATCCAGACGGATAAAAGCCTCTGGAGCGACATAGAGACCGAAAAAGCCATAATCAGAGCCTTTGCGTCTTAATGGGTCAAAACCATCAAAACTCTTCTTGACAATGTTCAAACGTGGCCTGGCAAGAATCTGGTTGTTGATGAAATCGTAGCCTGCTTCGATGTTGAAGCGATTGCTATGTCCGCCAAAACTAACAAGAGGAACAATGCTGAACATGTCGGCATAAACCCAAGAAGAGGTCTCTTCTTCGACATAATATTCGTCAGGCGAAAATGTCTGAAAACCGAAAAAAGCGGAACCTTCGACTCCGAACAGCAGATGGAAAGGTTCTCTGCCGCCAGACCTCCTGGCAATCTTTTTAGCGTCTTTCCTTACCTGTTTGAAACGCGCCTCCAGGTAATCCTGATCGTCTTTAGTTCTGGCAAAAGGCAGAATCTTGTTGTAGTCATCCAATGTTGTCGAAACGGTCATCGCATCGGTTTCCTTCCTGCAGATGGTATTGCACACAATCGTGGAGAAAGCACCGTTCGGGTACTCTTTCAAATATTCCGTCGCAGTTGAGATTGAAGGAGACTCCGCATACTTGGAATACAGACAATGCTCTTTGGCGATCTCATATTTAGCGGCATCCTCCGCCATTAAAGCTTTCATCGACATAGCCTTGTCATATTCCTTCATAGATTCAGCGTACAATTCGGCATCGTAGGATTTTCTTGCCTTTGCCACACTGAACATGAACCTCGCGGTACTCTCATTCTCTGGATCACGATACCTGGACGATGATAGGTATTTCTGGAAAACATCCGGATCGGATGATGATTTGATTGAGTTCCAGAGTCTTTTATCCTCATTCACCTCTTGTTCATGCTTCTTTCTGTTTAATTCTTCCAGAGCGATTCTCTTTTCCTCCTCCGCCTTTCTTCTCTGAAGAGCATCCGCCTCGGCTTTCTCCTTAGCCGCGACTCTCGCCTTGCATATTGAATCAACATCGGCGATATGTTCTCCGTTGGGTATATATGCCTTATACTCCATACAAACAGCCAAAGTTATGTCTTTCTTACATTCATCCCACAGCTCAGCCTCACAGTCTTCACGAATGGCTGTTCTGGCAGATTCTGACCAATACCCGTCCGGATACCTTTTTAGAAACTCCTTATAGTAATAATAAGCGCCCATGGCCATCGCCTCTTTCCAAGCGTCATACTCCTCTCTGTTTGACACGACATGAGAGATGTCAGATATCGTCTTTTCTATCGTCTCTATCTTCGACTTGGTTTTCTTGTCGGACGGGCACTTTATGACCACCTGTTGCAACTTTCGTTTGGCTGTTTGCAGTTGAGACACATAGCCGTCTGCCATTACCGGAATATTCTCCAATTGACGAGCATTGAAGATTCCCGCCGATGAGTAACTGACATACTCCTCATCGAATGCCGCCCAAGAATATTTCTTCATAATCGAAGTCGCTGACTTCACGAGCGAGGCACAGGACTCTAATTTGGGAATAAGTTTCTCAACATCCATGAATTCCTTGGAGTTCTGATCCACCTTCTTGCTCTTCAGGTAGGCTTTTTCAGCGTTAAGCTGCGTCAGTGCCTCCTGATAGTTTCCGGCTGCTATGGCGGAGTTAGCCCTCTTCATATAGGTGGACTGTGCGAAGGACGAGAGCGGAAGAACCGCCAGCAATACTATTATCAAAAAAGAGTTAATTGGTTTCATGTGTTAATATCATTGTGCGATGTAT
>OJAW01000360.1_pt1 | contig 34089 bp, 65 predicted proteins | sample 1589151 | NCBI WGS metagenome assembly OJAW01 (sample SAMN03283290) | human gut metagenome | biome: human-associated habitat; material: feces | host: Homo sapiens | place: Peru | collected 2012
TTAAGTGAAATTAAAGAAGATATCAGAAAAATATTAAAAGAGGTGGAATAAATGAAATTAGAAGTTAAAGAAAATATGTATGTGAGAACTAAAGAAGGTTATATTTCTCAATACAAATATTATGATACAGCAAATATGGGAAAATTATTATGTATTCCTTTAAGCAACGGAACTTTTGCAAATATAGAAGATGTAGTTAAAGCCAGTTATAACATAATAGATATATTGGAAAAAGGGGACTATGTTAATGGCTTACCAATTGTGTGTATATATGAAGATACCGAAACGAATGAAAAATATTTAGATTTATATGGTTGCATTTCGGAATGGGGCGAAGAAGATATCGTTTCAGTTGTAACAGAAGAACAATTTGAATATATGGGATATAGTGTAGGGAGATAAGTATGAAAATAATAAATAATACAAGTTTAAATTATTCAACTATTGGCTCAATAATAGATAACATAATGTCTAATACTAAAGGAACTACCCATTATGTCGGACAAATAGAGTGGACTATATTAGAAATTAATAGTCATAAAATAAAAATACAAATAAGATATTTAAAAAAATATGTAGAATGGAGATTTGATGAAAAATGAAAGTAATAGATTTATTAGTAAAAATATCAAAAGGCGAAAAAGTACCAAAAGAAATAAAATGGAGAGGTAATATGTATGAATACTCCCCAATAGCAGCACAATATTATATTAAAGACAAAATTCATAATGTTGATAATTCATTAAGGGCAGCATTATATGATTTTAGTGATTTAAATAATGAATTAGAAATAATAGAAAAAAATAAGAAAATAGAACATTGTTTGAAAAGTGACAGATTTCTATGTGATAAGGCTGAAATGGAACATTTAAGAACTAAAATTGATGAACTAATAGATGTAGTTAATAAATTAAAAGGAGAAAAGTAATGAATATAACAAATGAATTAATTGAAAAATTAGTTAAAGAGAATATTGAAAAAGAAATATCTGAATGTGAAATAGAAGAAATGGCAAGAGATACGATTAGAGAATTGATGGTAAGCAATTTAAAACAAATAACAAAAGAAAAAGTAAATATGATTATTGAAGATGAGATAAAAAGAGTATTATCTGGAAGTATAGACACTGATGATGGTTGGGGAGATAAAAAACACTTCGATAGTTTTGAAGATTTCTTTAAAATAGAATTTAGCAAAAAAATGGAAAACACTTGGGAAATAAAAAGAATCATACAAAGAACAGTAGAAGATAAATTAAACGAACTATTTAAAAAGAAAACTAAAGAAGTAACCACCGCAATTCAAGATATGGTATTAAAAGAAATGGTGAAAGAGGAAAAGTAGTATGGAATTATGGATAAGAAGTCAAGATAAAAAAGATTTAATTAAAGTTAATTCTTTATGGATAATGGATAATCAAATCTGAATGGAGGTTCCTTTTTATGAAAATCATAAGAAGTTAGGATTAACCCTATCAGGACATAATCATAAGTTGGCGGAATATGAAACAGAAGAAAGAGCATTAGAAGTATTAACTGAAATACAAAATATGCTATATGCAGGATTAAAAGCAACTGATAATAATCAATTAGCAGGTACAACGAGTATTGTATATCAAATGCCAGAAAATTAGGAGGAAAAACTTATGCTTAAACCAATAGATGATGAAAGAAAAGAATTAGAATATATAAAAAGTGAAAGGAAGAAAAAGATAATGGACAAAGATGAATTATTATTACAAATAGGTATTGAAGTGGGAAAAATAAAAAATAAGTTTGATGAATTGCAAAATGAAAATAAACAATCGAAAGACAATTGGAATAAGTTAAAAGAATATATAAAATCCGAATGGACTTGTTTTGATAATGAAAGCGTTGAGTTTGAAGTCTCACAAGATATTCTAGATAAGATGCAAAAATTAGAGGAAAAATAATGGAACCGCATAGAAGAAGAGAACTATTAAAGATAAGAAAGTCTTTTCTAGAAAGATATAAATTAGCAAAGCAATTTGGAGATAGTTTTTATACTAAGTATTTCGCTAAACAGATAAGAGATATAGATGAGGAATTAAAATCTTAATGAAAGAAAAATTAATATTAGATAATATAAATTTAATATATATGGTATTGAAAAGATATAATTTATATAATCAAATTGATGAATATTATGATATAGGAATGATAGGATTAGTTAAAGGTGCTAATACTTTCAGTGAAGATAAAGGTTATAAAGTATCAACATATTTAACTTCTTGCATAACTCATGAAATACTCGCTTGTAGAAGAAAACAATTTATGCAAAAAAGAGGTAGTGGAGTACAAGATGTATCGATTTACACTCAAATAAATAATAATGGCAAGGAATTATATTTATTAGATGTTATTCCATCAAAAGAAAATATAGAAGATAATATTATAAAAAAAGAAAAAATAGAATTAATTTATAAAAAAATATTAGAATTAAATGAAAGAGATAAATTAATAATATGTTCTACTTATGGTCTATTAGGCTATAAAGAATTAACTCAAAATCAGATAGCAGAAAATACAAATATAACACAAGGTCATGTAAGTAGAATAATAAAAAAGTTTATAAAAGAATGTAAAGAAACATATAATGGAGGTAATAAAAATGAGCCAAAATAGTGAAAGAAAAATATTAAGAGAAAAAGAAAAAGATAAATTAAAAGAAATACGCAATACATACAATAGAAAACCAAAAGAAATATGCCCTAAGTGTCATAAAAAAAGTTTATTTATGACTAACAGTAAAAATGAAGTATATTGTATAAGATGTAATAATTTAGTTGCAATAAAGAAATAATTATGCTATAATAGGAAGTGGAAAAGTAGGAGAACAAGCAAAAACTAAAAATATTATTTTCTTATAGACATTATTCATTCCTTTCAGAGATATAAAATGTTTGTTCTCCAATAAAATATTCTTTTATGAAATTATGGGTTTGCCTTTAGTGAGTTTGATAATTTCTAACTTTTTTAGAATTGGAGGATAAAAATGAAATATGAATTTATTAAAATTGATTTAGATACTTATAAATTGGTTTATACCAATAAAGATAAAAAAGAAGTATCTATAGAATTCAAAAGAACAAATGAAATGGCAAAAAATTTACAAGGAATAACTGCCAAAGCAAGAATTAAAATGTTTCAACAATTAAGTTCGATGGGCTTAACTAAAGATGATTTAATCATAAAAAGAGAAGATGGGAAAGGCCATACTACCTATGATGAAACAAATTATCAAGAATTTGAAAAAGGTTTTATTGAGGAAGAAAGCATTATGGTAACAAATGATATAATTGAAAAATGCTTTAAAATAAACATAAAAGAACTATTTGAAGATATGGGGCTTAACTTTGAAAAAGCAGAAAGCCAAGATATTAAGCAAGTAGAAATGTTTACTCAAAAATTCGCTACTATAATCAAAGGTGAAGAAGATAATTCTCCCAGTGGAGAAAATAAAGAATAATTATAATAATAAGAACACAAACAAAACAATATTTTGCTTTGCTTACCAAGAAGATTTAGACCAAGCATATGCCTTTTATTGCAGTAGATATGAAAATATTTCGTATGAAGAATTTATGCAATTAGGTTTATTTGAATTTAAAAAGAAATTAGAAAGTATACCTAAAGGCGAGCCTTTATATGATATTATAAAATCAAGAACAATAAATGTAGCAAGTATAAAAGATAAAGAAGAGCGAAAATATTGGAGAGAATTAAAAAGAATTAATCAAATACCTCAAATATTTATACCTACAAAGGAAATATTTGACAATTTAAAAGGTAGATTAAAAGAAACTAAACAATTAGGAGGAAATAATGGAAAGAGATTTAATTAAATTTAATGAAAACATCACAAAAATAACAAAAGGAATAGCAAAGTATGAAGATAATAAAGGGAATTATATGCTAATACCTACAGGCCAATTATTATGCAATGTAGAGTATATGGAACTAGATGATATTAGTTATAAAAAAGCATTGTTTGAAAAGATAATTGATAAAAATGTTGTTTATAATAAAATTAAAGTAACAAAAGCAGTAGATAAATATACTAAAACTAAAAATGAAAAAGATAAAGGCACTATCATAGATGCTGAAGTAGAAGTATCACAAGTATGGGTAGTTAAAAATGGTTTAGGTTTAACAAAAGCATATAATAGAAAAGAAAAAGCCTTATCTTATGTAGAAGAAATCAATAATAAATATTTAGAAATGGCAGAGGTAAAATAATGAGAGAAAAAGCAAATGAACTAATGAATGCCATTTATAAGGAAGAAACTCAAGAAAAAATCAACAACACGAGAAATGCTTTTACCGACATTGCAACTTATATACTTGAAAATTTGAAAGATAGCAGAGAAAAAAGTTTAGCAATGACAAAAATAGAAGAAGCCTGTATGTGGGCAATAAAAGGCATCACTAGAGAAAAATAGGTATAATTATGAAAGATTAAAAGATATAATAAAGTAGGTGATACTATGGCTAAAGAAGATAACTTAATACCAGGTGGATACAAGTTAACAATTGAAGAAGCCTCGAAAGGTGGAAAGAGGAGCGGAGAAGTAAGAAGACTTAAAAAAACCTTTAAATTGGCTTTAATGGAGGTTCTAGAAACAGAGGTAAAAGATGCTAATGGGAAGCCAACCGGAGAAACTTATCAAGACTTAGTTAATAAGGGGTTGCTTCATGGGGCAATGGCAGGTAATGCTTCCAATTATAAAACTATCCTTGAAACGATAGGAGAATTAGAGCCAGAAAAAACTGAGGTATCAGTTCCAACAATAAAATTAGAAATAGTAGATAATAGTAATTTGGAGAGTGTATTATATGATAATAAAGAATAAATACCATAACACTAAAGTTATCTATAATGGAATAAAGTTTGATAGTAAAAAAGAAATGCAGAGATATAAAGACCTTGAATTATTAGAGAGTACTGATTATATCTGTAATCTAGAACTGCAAAAAAAATTCTTACTTCAAGAGGGATACACAAATGCTAAAGGTAAAAAGATAAGACCTATTTACTACATAGCAAACTTTTACTATTACGATTATATTGATAATAAATGGGTAGTAGAAGATACCAAAGGAGTTAGAACAGAAGTTTATAAATTAAAGAAAAAATTATTTGAATATAAATATAATTTAACAATAGATGAATTATAAAAGGTTGGGAGATATACAAACCGCGAATGAGTATATCAAGTATTAATGCGAGAGGTAGGGCAAGTAATACAAATTTTGTGAATACTACTCTTATAGGTAGTATACTGATGATATATGCCCGCTAATTTAATTAGGAGGACTTAATCGCTTATAAACGACTAGTTATATCATCAGTATAGTACTTATAAGTATAAAAGACTTAAAGAACCGATGCCTGACTATAGTTTAGGGTGTCAGTAAACATTTATAAGTACTATCATATCCTAATTTTATTAAAGTGCTATCTATTTTATAGGTAGCATAGAGCAGATAGAAATAATGGAGCAAATGGTTATAGAAAGTATCGCTGATGCTGGAGTACTTCTATGGAAATAGACGAACTGACGAGTTTGTTAAAGCCTTATCTGTTCTATGGTGCTTATAAAAAATATATAAAAGACTGTATCGAGTTTAACATATTAATTTATGGTTTAAAAAGCCTCGGAAGAAGTTGCTGACTGAAAAAACTAAAACGCAAGGTTTGGTTGGCCTTTATATTGATTATAAGCACTACTAAACCAAACCCCTTTATAAGTACTGCTATTAAGCAGTACACTGATAATATGTAAGTGTAGGTTAGGTTCGCCAATGTGGCACTATATTTCTAACAGGCTAACTACTTTAGAAAACTAGACATATTATTAGTGTAGTGTTTAATAACACTGGAAAGAAAAAGGAGGTGTCAGAAATGGCAAAAAAAAGTAACGATGGAAAGAAAAAGGTTGATGTTATCAGTTTAGATAACAAGCCAGTTAATCCAGAAGTACAAAAAGAAAAAGTAGAAGTACCTACAAAGTTCGTTAAAGTTGGTTCTACTACTCCAAAAACAGTAGAAAGTAAAATCAAGTTAAATAATGGAAGAGTATATAAAAACTTAGGCAATGGCTATGGTATGTATTCTGATAATGGACAAGTATTTAGACTTAAATAGGAGGTAAATATGGAGTTTATTAAGTTAAGAGAAGATAGATACTTAATCAAAGATAGCAATGGTTTGATAGTATCTAATGAAGAGAAACTAAAACTAGAAAAGAAAGAATTAATCATTAAAGATATAGAAAGCAATGAGTGTCAAGGAAAGACTACTCAAAGAATTGAGGAAATAGATAGGGAGTTGGAAAATGGAAACAAGTCTAAATCTAACACTATCAAAAAAGCAAAGTCAACTACTAAATGATATAATTAGTCCTAATCTAAATGAGATATATGTATTAGGAAGCACTCAAAGTGGTAAGACTTATGATATATGCTTAGGGTGTATCTTATATGCACAAGCCTTATATAATTATAACCCAAAAGAAACCTATTTTGGTTCTATAACTGGTTGGAGTTTGGAAACATTAAAAGGAAACATATTAGAGCCTTTAAAGAAGTTTTTAGATGATATGAAGTTAGAAAAAGGCAAAGATTACATATTAAGGTGGCAGACTGATGAAAAGTATCTAGAAATATATAATATTAGATACTATTTCTTTGGTTTTAATAATGTACTTGCATTTAATAAGATATTAGGTAAACCTTTGATATTTGAATGGATAGATGAAAGTGCTAGAATATACTCACAAGATAATTTAAGAGAACCATTTAATGAATTTCCTGGTAGACAAGTATCTTATGCAGACCATCCTTATTTAAAGACTATACATTCATTCAATGTCGAGGGTGGGGAAAATCATCCATATAAGATTGATTACATAGATAAGAAACCTTATGCTAAGCATTATTCCTTTTTTCCTTATGATAATCCTAAGATAAAAACAGAAGAAGCAATGCGAAAGGTATTAGAAATGTTTCCACCTGGAAATCTAAGAGAACAAAAAATATTTAATAGATGGATACTTGCGACTGGTAGGGTATTCAATACTATAAATACTATAGACAATTTAGATAATTATGCTTTTAGAGAAATAGGAATAGGAATAGACTATGGTTCAGTTCACGCAACAGCCTTTGTGCCTATTGCTCTTGCTTATGATAAAGTAAATAAGAAATGGGTGTTAATAAGGTTAGAATATTATTACCATAATGCTAAAGAAGAACAAGATAACCCTACAACCGAATATTTCAGCAAACAATTAAGATTATTCTTATTGTATCTAAAAAGTGAATATGGACAAGTGCCTATAACTACAATGGTATTAGATAGTGCAGCCGCTCATTTCCATAATAGGTTAATTGCTGATAATATATCACATACATTAATCAATAAAAGTATGGATGATGTAGTTGAGGGAGTTCAATATATGCAATCTTTGTTCTATAAGGGATATCTGCTTATATACAAACAAAAAGCAATTAAGCATATAACTGATAGTGGTGAGTTAATTTATAGTGGTAAAGATGATGGAATGCTTGAATTAGAGAGTTATAGATATGATTTAAAGGCAAGTTCAAAAAGTGGAAAAGAAGCCTATGTAAAAGAGTTTGATGACCATATAGATGCTTGCTTAACAGGAGATACTATTATTGCAACAGATAGAGGTAATTTCAAAATAATTGATTTAGTTGGAAAAAGTGGAAATGTTAAATGCTTTGATGGTAATAGATTTATATATAAAAATTTTAAAGATGTAAGGCTTACAAAAAGAAAACAAGACATATATAAATTAAAATTATCAAATGGTTATGAATTAAAAGGTACATACGACCATCTTATATTAACTACAAAAGGCTATAAGAAATTAGGAGAATTAACTAAAAAAGATAAAATCATTTGCAATTGACACGATTAGATATTTATTGTATAATTAACTAGGAGATGGTTATATGATAAAATATGAAAATGGTTATGCTTATGTTGATGGTTATAAATTTAAGAAAAATACAAGAGATAATTATTATTTATCTTCTACCAATATTGGCAATAGAAGAAAATATTTGCACATTTATATATGGGAAAAGCATAATGGAGAAATACCAAAAGGTTATGATATACACCATATAGACCACAATAAAGATAACAATGAAATAAGCAACCTTAAAATGATATTAAAAAGAGAACATAGCATATTACATTCAAAAGAATTAACCGAAGAACAAAAAGCAAAAAAAATAAAGAACTTTAATGAAAAGGCAAGACCAAAAGCAATAGAATGGCATAAATCAAAAAAAGCAGAAAAATTCCATAAAGAACAATATAAAATTTCTCTAGGAAAAATGAAACCGCAAAAAATTACTTGTGAAAATTGTGGGAAAGATTATTATTCAATTTGTAATGGTAGAAATAAATTTTGTTCTAATAAATGTAAAAGTGCTTATAGAAGAAAAATAGGAGTAGATAATATTGAAAAAGAATGTATCAAATGTGGAGAAAAATTTGAAGTTAACAAATATTCAAAAAGAGAGCAATGTTATAATTGCTACCCCTGTAGAAATAAAAAAACTTCCAAATAAAGAAGATGTTTATAATATGGAAGTGGAAGAAGTACATAATTTTGTTGCTAATGGAATTGTAGTTCATAATTGTAGATATATCATAATAGAGTTTAAAGAAACTGATAGAGCACCAGTAGTATAAAAGGAGTTGAATATATGGAAATGCAAGAAATTTGGAAAGATATCAAAAATTATGAAGGATTATATCAAGTCAGCAATTATGGGAAAGTAAAAAGTTTACCAAGAAAAGGAACACAAGCAAAAGAAGAAAGAATATTAAAAGTCAGTTATACTTATAATGGCTATGAAAGAGTTAATTTGTGTAAGAACAATAAAAATAAACGATATTTAGTTCATAGATTAGTTGCGGAAACATTTATTCTAAATCCTAATGAATATCCTCAGATAAATCATATTGATGAAAACAAGCAAAATAATAAAGTTAGTAATTTAGAATGGTGTACTCGTTCTTATAACATTAATTATGGTAATAGAAATAATTGTTTGAATAAAGAAGTGTGGCAATATGATTTAAAAGGGAAATTAATAAAAAAATGGAAAAGTACAATGGAAATACAAAGAAATTTAGGATTTAAAAATCAAAATATAAGTTCTGCGTGTAGAGGAACATACCATAAAGCATATAATTATATATGGAAATACAAAGGGGTTGATTAAAATCGAAATTCGTTGCAAATCTACAAAAAGATATTTATTTAAAATAGAAATTGAAGAATATAGTAAAAACCTAAAGAAAATGGGAATAGAAGTGGAAACTCCTTTAGTAATAGAATACCCATGCCCCAAGTGTAAGATGATAGAAGTATATGAAATCTACCCTACTCATTACATACATATAAGAAGTTATAAAAGAGATGTTGACAATAATAAATAATTATGCTATAATTTAAGAGATAGAAAAGTGCGAAAAAGTGTGTCGTAAACATAAGAAGCATATAGTTAAAGAGATAACTATATGTTTTTTATTATTTATACACATAGAAAGGAGTTAGAAATGAGAACTCTAATAAAAAAAATAAGCGACATTTCATTGAATATTTTTGATAAAATTGCGGAAAAATCACAAAAATTGAAAAAATATCTAATAAATAATAAGAAATGGACTTTGTATTTATATTTAAATGGTCAATGCATAGATAAAAGAAAAATAGACAAAGACTTCGCTCCTATGGGTAAGTTCTATGTAGTAAAAGTAAGAGGCATGAAACATTTACTAGGAACTAATAGAAAAGTACAAATTGTGGTTCAAAGTTATAAATATAAATTGACTGATGAAAAGAAAAGAGAGGCTCATATTGAAACTCTAATATATGAAGGAGTTGATATTAAATGAATAATCAAGTAAGATTAAAATCAGCATACAACTATTTAGAGGCTCCATATATAAGAGTAGAGGCAACAGTAACTCAACCTGGTATAACTAATGGAAAGCCTAATATTTACAAGAAAAATGACTATATAATTGCTCCTAGTGGTAAAAAGGTTGCTACATATATAGTTAATCAAATATTTGGCTCAGACTTAGTAACACAGACAGAGGGGTTATCAATAAACTGGTTAATGCCTACACTTAAAGAGAGCCTAGAATTAGCAGTATATGAAGAAGAAAGTTTCATATTAATAAATAAGTTTGATAATAAAATATATCTAGAGTGTATCAAGAAATCAGACATACACGATTTAGTACAAAAGTATGATAAAGTAATAAGCGGTACTATCATACAAGAGTTTGTCACTAAAGAAGATATATACGAACTTCATAGAAATATTAAGTTAGAGAATGGTATTACTTATATGACTATGGAAGTGTATAAAGAAGATAAAGGTGGTAAATTAATACCTGTTGAGTTGGGTACATTTAATTTAAGAACTGGTAATGAATACATTGCTAAGTACATATTACCTTATGAAAACCTAATCAACATAGATATAGGTCAAAATTTCTTTAAAGATAGTAAAAAGTTCCTAAATGAAGAAATGGAAATATTCAATACCTTTGTTGATGAAATAGAAAAGACTAAGACTAAGATAGTAACAAGTCAACACTATCAAAGCGGAGACATAGTAACTAATTGGCAACCTGCAAGTAATCATTACAAAGTAGATACATTATCAGTAGGAAAGTTGGCAGATTATTTTACTTTATTACCAGGAGATAAAGACCACCAATTATTTGAATTTTTACAAGGTAATATTAGATTTAATGAATATATAAGTTCGTTTAAGTTCTGTGATTATCAAGTAATACAAATGGCTGGACTAAGTCCTGCAACATTTGGTTATGAAAAAGATGCTTACCAAAATGTCGATAGTATAGATTTAAGTAAGAATAATTCCGATATGACTATTGAGGCAATAAAAACTCAAATAGAACCTCAAATAAATCATTTACTTGAAAATGTTGTTAAGGCTCAACAAGCGAACAATATACAAGTTAATTTAATACCTACTGAGTTAAATTGGGACTATGGAGTAAACGAGAAATTCAATGATATGAAGAAACTTCAAGTATTAGGAAGAATACAAAGTATCGGAAGTGTTCCATATAGTGTAAAGGCTAAAATAATAACACCTATTCTTAATAAATTAATTGATGATGATTATGTAGGTAAGAATAGTAAATTAATAGAAGAATTAATTAATGCTAATAAAGAGGAAGAAGAAGAAATACAAGTTAAGTTTGGAGAAGTATAATGAAAGACCCATTTAGTTTATTTATAGAAGATAGTGCTTACTATTCAAAAAATGAATATTATAAACTAATGTACGAAACTAAACGAGTATTCTTCGACTACCTATACAAAAATAAAACACTAGCAGAGTTCAAAAAAGAAACAACAAAGATATGGGAAAAGGTAGACCATAAATATATGGCTGAGAGAATAAAAGAACTTGAAGATATGATAATGGCTAGAGATTTAGAGGGAAATAAGATACTAAATCCCGATGCTGAGTATAAACAGATATATGAATTAGCAAGTGAAAAAATATTCCAAAATGTAGAGAAGAAATATAAATATAATATTGATGAATATTATAAAGGCAGAAGAAAGACTGCAAATAAAAGTTATATAGACAGAGAAAGTTATTTATCTAAACTAGTAACTAAATACGATGAAGTTCAAGCCACTATACCATACCATAATAAAGATGGAAGCGTAAGAAGTTGGCATAACATAGCCGATTATAATTCAATGTTATATAATACTAACCTTAATCATGCAGGTTGGAATAGAACAATGTACGATGCTAATTTATTAGACAAAGAACTTTTATATTTACCAGCCCATACATTTGCTTGCCCTTTATGTATGCCTTATCAAGGAAAGGTATATGACAAAAATGGAGGAAGTGGATATACTTCTGATGGAATTAGATATTATCCACAAGAAGAAGCAATTGCTGGTGGTGTAGGTCATCCTAATTGTAGACACCAATGGACTATATATTGGGATAAAGACCAAATACAAGAGAATGATTATAATTCTGATAAGTGGCAAGAAGATTATGAAAAAAAGCAAAAGATACAAGCCCTACAACTAAAAAGAACTAAATTAAAAAATGATAAAAAGATATATGAAAATTTAGGAAATGGAAGTGAGGTTGATAAAACAAATGCTAAAATAAAAAAGATAAATGCTACTATAAAAGAATTAAATAAATAGACCAATTGCTACCAAGTCTATAAAAGGTTAGCAGTCGCGACACACTTTTATCACTTCTAAAAAAAGGAGAATGATAAATATGAATTTTGATATTACTAAATATCTAAAAAACAAAGAGATTACTATAAGTAATGATGACCTAGATGTTTCTGCAATGGAAAAAGATTTCACACAAGGATATACAAAGAATAGTGAAATCAAAAAGCCTGATTATTCAGGATATGTAAAAGAAGAAGATTATACTAAACTTCAAGGAGACTATACAAGTCTAGAAACTAACTACAACAATACTGTTAAAACTTTAAGTGAAACAAATGATAAAATGACTAGATTAAGTCTAGAAAATAAACTTGTTAAAAAAGGATTTAAAGAAGAAAACTTTGATGAAGTAGTTAAGTTAAGAAATAGTCTTTATGCTGATGAAAAAGATGATGACAAGGCTATTGAGGGAATAGTAACTAGATTTAAAAATACATACTTCCCAGAAGCAGAAAAGAAACCTAGTATACCATTTACACAAGCACCTAATGAGGGTGGAGTAAATGGAAACAATGCTAATACTGGCAAAGATATAAAAATAACAAGAGGTACTAGCATTAAAGATTTAATGATACCTGTAACTAAATAATTTTAGTTAAATATAGAGGAAAGAAAAGGAGGAAGAAATTATGAATTTTACAGGAGTAAACTTAGACTTACAAGGTCTAATGAAAAGAACTTATGCTAATTTACTTTACAATTCTCAATTCTATAAAATGCTAGATAGAAGATGGTTTGAAGTCGGAAGAACTGGCACTCCAATTATTGAGATTGTTAAGCAATTAGACACTACATTAAATGTAAGAAATAATGTAGAAATTGCACAAGGAGGAATTACGAACGAACTTGCTACTTACAATTCAGTAAAAGTTGACTTAACTGAATTACCTATGGACTATTCATTTAGAGTAAGCCCTATAGTAATGGGTAGTGGTATCGAAAGAGCAATTGAGGGACAAATCGAATTAAAAGAGGCTCAAATCTCTAGACAAATCGATGTATATGGCTTTAATAAATTAAATGCTGATATTACTGGACCTCAAGATGGTTCAATGGCTTATACAGATGGTCAATGTACTAAATGGGCTCCATCTAATGGAACAGAAACTATTGAATTAATTAACGATTTAAAATCTAAATTATTCGATAGAAATATATATGATGGATACCTATTAGGACTAAGTTCAAATGCATATGCTTACTTTATATCAAGTTTAACATCTATTCTTAAATATGAAACAAGAGCAGGTGTTGAGGGTGTTGATATGGGACAAGTTGCTAGTGCTTATGGTGTTAGTGTATTCCAAATCAATAGTAATGTAATTGAAAAAGATAAAGATGGTAAAGATACAAATGTAGTTGGATACTTTGCTAATGAAGTTGGTACAGTTGGTGATACATTCTGGAGTTCATTTGCTCAATACAATGGTAACTTCCCAGGATACCCTGGATACTTCGTTGTTGAAGGTAATGTAATGTTCGGTGCTAAAGTAGTTAGACCAGAAGCAGTAATTAAATTAGTTGAAAGTCTACCTATCGTATCTGCAGGTTCATTTGATGAGGGAACTCATGCACAAGAATATACTCAAACAACTCCATTCAGTGGTACTGATGTTGATAAGTTTGAAGCAGGTGGTTTACCAGCAGGATTAACACTTAACCCTACAACTGGTGCTATCACAGGTACACCTACTGAAGCAGGAGATTATCATGTTTCTGTATATGGTATTGATAAATATGGTAACTACTCTAATGCTTATAGTGGCGATATAGTAATTGCCTAAATAGAAATGAGGTGGGAAAATGCAATTTTTCACAAAAGAGGAATTCGGTATTAAATATCCCGAGTACTCAAATGCTGATATTTCAACTTGGCAGATAGAAGCAGTAAGTGAGATGATTTTCTCACAAATAGGCTTAAGATATAGGGATGCTAGTTGGGATGCAATTGGTGTCCCTTTGCCTATTAAAAATGCTTCTATGGAACAAATGAGGTTCGTGTTAGAACACGATATCCCTTTTGTTGATTTTGATAAAGATATAAAGGCAGGCTCTATGAGTTCTCCTTTAAAGACTGATTATTCTACTCTAGCACTAAGAATACTTGCTAATAATGGATATCTATATAGAGGTACTCCTATGTCAAGTAATATGGCTCTTACTATACCTTTTGGAGGCGAATAATATGTTTCTAATAAATGGTATGAAAGCAACATTAAGGCAATTTAATCGTGATAAAAATGATGAAGTGTTTGATGATACTAATTATAAAGAAATCACAATTAAATGTTGCCCCTATGATTGCGAAGGTGCTATAAGGTTCGGTATTTATACAGTACCTGAGGCTACTGGCTATTATCAAGTTGGAAGACTTGTTGATGTAAAAGTTGGAGACCAAATTATCTACTTAGGCAAGTATGCTGATAATAAAGTTCATACAGTGTTAAAGGTTCAAGATAGTTGGATATTTAATAGAGTAGAGAATAAGATTATAGTGGTTAAATAATGGCTAGAAAAGTTAAAGTAAATTGGTATCCTGGAGCAAAACAAAAGATAATGAATGCCCCAAATGTGATAACATATGCCATAGCCAGACAAACTCTCGATAGAACATTACCATATATTCCTAAAGATACAGGAAGAATGAGAAAGACTTCTATGGCTGCAGGAGTAAGAGGAACAGCAGGACATTATTATATTGGCTCGTACACCAAATATGCTAAATATGTGTGGGTTATGCCAAATAGTACGAATTGGTCTGAACCAGGAACTTTTGGTAGATGGTATGCGAGAATATGGAAAAGGCAGGGAAAAAATATTACTGCTAGTTGTGTAGAAAGGAATAAACTTCAATGACACAAGAATTATTAAAAAAGAAGCAATTAGTCTTAATTAAATATCTTCAAAATTTAGTAAGTAATTATACTACTGATAAATGGAAAATAAAGGCTGAATATTCAACAAATGATAACGATAGTAGAGTAATAGTAGTACAAGAACAAGATGGCCAAAGACAAGTATTTTATGGCGATATACTACCTTTATATAATTACTATATGGTTGATATATATGGTCTTACAATTCAAGAATGTAAAGAGTTATCTTTATTGCTTGGAAATCTAATAGGAAAATCAGAAAGAATAGAAGTTGAAAATAAAGAAACTAATAAATTGGAAAGGTGGCAAATTATATTTAGTCAATATGTTAATCCACAAGCAATAGAGTATATGGATATCAGAAGAGTTGGATATAATTCAACCTTACAATGTATAGTTAATAAAATTTACGAAAAAGATTTATAGAAAGGAAGTGTAAATTTATGGAATTCTATGTAAATAATAGAGAGGTCATTAAAAATTTAAGTTTAAATACTGGTACAAGTGCAGTACCTGCATTTACTGCTATGTGTACTACTACTGAGGTTGGTTTAACCACTGACTTCGAGCAGCAAGATTGGTATGTATTCTGTGATGCTATTCAAAGAAGCATAATCACAGGTGCAGCATTATCAATTGAAACTACTGTTAAAATTGACATGAATAATACTGCTATTCAAGGAATATTAGGAAATATTCATACATTACTCAAAGATGGTACAGTAGCACAATTCAATAACCAATTAGTTCAATTTGAACTTTTAACTGGTGTTGAAGAAGGAGCATTAACTTATACTAAGTATAAAGTACCTTGTACTTTGAACTTTAGTGATTTAGGTGGTGCTGCCGAAGATAGTGGCGAGTTTGCTTTAACTATTGTTATAGTTGGAAAAGGCACAGTTGTAGAAGGATAAACCTATAAGGGTTGGGTTAAAAGCCCAGCCCTTTATTTTATATAAAAGGAGGTGGAACAATGAAAGGTGGAAATGTAATATTCGATTTCACTGCTGACACAAAAGATGTAGAAAAAAAAGTTTTGGGAATGTCTGATATAGTAAAAGGCAGCCTCATCTCAAAGGCTATAGCCAAAGGAATTGGAGTTATTAATGATAGCCTAGATGGTGCTATATCGAGAGTAGATATATTAAACAATTTTCCTAATGTTATGGGTAATTTAGGTATAGGAGCGGAAGAAAGTTCTGAAGCCATAGGAATGCTTAGCAAAAGTTTAACCGGCTTACCTACGACATTGGATAGTGCCGCAAGTGCAGTACAGAGATTTACTTCTAAAAATGGCGATGTAAAAAAATCGGCAAAGATGTTTATAGCAGTAAACAACGCCATATTAGCAGGCGGTGCAGGTACTGAAGCACAAGCAAGTGCTTTAGAGCAATTATCACAATCTTACTCTAAAGGCGTTATGGATATGGTAGAGTGGAGAAGTCTACAACAAGCTATGCCGGCACAATTAAAACAAGTCGCCACTGCGATGGGAATGACTACTGATGAATTAGGAGAGTTATTAAGAACAACTGATACTGCTCCTGCTACATTTGATACATTTATAGATACTATAATGCAATTAAATGAGCAAGGATTAAATGGCTTTTCTTCGTTTGAAGAACAAGCAAGAGCATCAACAGGTGGTATCGCAACATCTATAACTAACCTAAAAACTGCAGTAACAAGAGGAGTGTCAAATGTAATTAATTCAATAAATCAAATGCTAGAGGATAATGGCTTGCCTAATTTCAGTGAAATCGTTCAAATTGTTTCTTCCAAAATTAGTGATGCGTTTTCAAAGATATCAACATTTATATCTAATATAGATTTATCGAAAGTTATTAATGGTTTCAATAAATTCAAAGATATTATCATTACTTTAAGTCCATTAATATTAGCCTTGGTTGCTGGAATTAAAACTTATAATGCTGTTATGAAAATAACTACTGCAGTTACAAAAGCACTTCAAGTGGCACAACTTTTATTAAATGCTGCAATGAATTTAAATCCGGTTGGTTTAGTAATTGCAGGTATTGTGGCTCTTGTCGCTGGATTTACTCTTTTATGGAAAAAATCAGAAAAATTTAGAAATTTCTGGATAGGACTATGGAATGGGTTAAAAAATATAGTTAATTCGGTAGTAGGTTTCATTAAAAAGAATTGGAAATCATTACTTTTAATACTAGTTAATCCATTTGTCGGAGCATTTAAATTGCTATATGATAATTGTGAGGGCTTTAGAAATTTTATTAATAATTTCGTTAAAGCGATAAAAGATTTCTTTGTTAATGCTTGGAATGGAATTAAAAATTTCTTTACAGAAACAATTCCTAGTTTTGTTCAGAGTATTATAGGGTGGCTTCAAGATTTACCATATAAAATTGGTTATCTATTAGGACAAATTATAGGGCATATCATATTGTTCTTTCAAAATGCATGGAAATTCATAACTGAAGATTTACCTCAAATGATAGTTGCTGCGATTAATTGGGTTGCTTCATTACCAGGCAAGATATGGGAATGGTTGCAACAAGTATGGCAAAAGGTTATAGATTTAGGAACTTCTATATGGAATTGGATAACTACCGATTTACCGCAGATAATAAATAATATCGTTAATTGGTTTGCTGAATTGCCTGGAAAAATATGGGCATGGTTAAAAGAAACTACAGTTAAGATAGGAAATTGGCTTATTGAGGCAAAAGATAAAGCATGGGAAGGTGCTAAAGAAATATTCAATTCGATAGTAGATTGGTTCAAAAAACTGCCTGAAAATTTAAAAGAAATTGGTAAAAATTTAGTTGAAGGACTTTGGAATGGTATTAAAAATGCTAAGGATTGGGTATTAAAAAAGATAAAAGAATTTGGTAAAGGTATAACTGATGGTATTAAAGATGTTCTAGGAATACACAGCCCATCAAAAGTAATGTTTGAAATTGGTGGTTATATGGATAAAGGCCTTATAAATGGTATTGAAAGTATGAGTGGAGAACTTCAAACTGCTTATGATGGTATGTTTGATTTATCTCCTAGCCTATATGGAAGTTCAAGTACTAATTTAAGTCCACAGGTTAATGTAGTAGTAAATAATAATATGGAACAAGACCCATTAGGACAAATGGTTAATAACATTAAAACATTCAGTGGTGGTTCTAAAAATGACTATAATTATGGAATGGGAGGAGCATAATATGAGTAGATTAAAAATGTTAATAAACAATGAAGAAGTAGTTTGCAACAAAGAGTTTACAATAACAGAGGAAATGCTTACTACTTCCTCTACCATTCTTAATAATTGCTATCCAAAAAGTTGGGAAAACGATAAAAATTATGTTTCAAGATTTTATTATCCTAAAGATTATTCTAAATGTAAGATATATAAAGATGATGTACTTGTCTTTTGTGGAATAGTAAAAAACTCAGGGAACATAAGTCTTAACCCTAGATATCCTCACTTTTGTAGTTTACAAATATTAGATTTCAAGACTTTACTTAGTGAGGGCGAGACTTTGGACTTTGTTATAAGTAATAAGACTATATCCGAAGCAATAGAGATGGTAATAGATGCCATTAAAGACTATGGTTTTATATTAGGCAACATTAATATATTTGGTGCTGAAGATATAATTGGCGCTTATTCGACACAGAATAAGACTGCTTATGATGTCTTTCAATATTTAGCAGATATAACAGGCTCTAAATGGTTTACAAGGCTTGTCGATGAAGATAAGGTTGCTATTGACTTCTATGACCCTACATTAATGACAAGAGGAAAGAATATTGAATATAATGTTACTTGGTTTGAAGAAAATAATATAAATGACATATCTTTCAATTATGGAAGCAGAGATTATAGAAATAAACAAATTATGCAATCTGATGAAGTTTATGCTAGCATAGATTATACCGAAACATTAATAGCAAATGGATATGATACTAATTTCTTGACTACTTCTAATATAGGTAATGTAAGAAGTATAAGTGTTAATGGTGTATCTAAGACTTTTGCTACCAAATCAGATAAAGAAATAGGAATAGATGCAGATTTCTATTATACACCAGGAAAAAATCAAATAGAAAGTGAAGCGAGTTATTCGGCTGGTACTCAAATACAAGTAGTATATCAACCTCTTGTAAAAGGTAGACAAATAGTGTATAATAATGATGAAGTAGACAGAGTAGCAAATCAAATAGGAAGAAAAGGCGTTATAGCAAGATATGAGAATAGAAACGATGTTCTTTCAAGTGCAGAACTTGATAAAGTAGGGCAATCATATATTAAATACAAAGGTAGTGCAGAAGTTAATTTAAAAGTAGTAACTGATGATAAAGACATATATAACATAGGCCAAATAGTACACTTTGAAGCACCAATAGAAGACTTAACACAAGACTATATGGTAAAAAGAAAAGAAATAAAGGTAATAAATACAACAGACCAAGAAAAGATATTCTATACTTACGAATTATCAAGTTCGTTTAATAGTGAAAGAGCAATAAATTGGTTTGATAATCAAAGAAATAAAGCAAGTGGAAATATTCAAGAGGGAGAAAGTATAACAAGAAATGTTGATATAGAGAATTCAGCAAATATCATATATAATAATTTAACTGTTAGTGAAATCACAGTTATTGGAGATAATATCTTAAATTGTACATTAAATGCACCATTTATAAGTTAGGAGGTAAATATGACAGATGATTATAAAAAGAACATATTAGCATATTTATGTGGAAAAACAGAAAAACAAACAGGCTCCAACATTCCTCAATTCACAAATACTAAAGTCGAAGTAAACGACTTATATACGAATATAGCAAATGTAGTAGGAGAATATTTTTCAACTATAGGTGAAACTATTATTCGTGCAGTAGGATATGAACAAGCATATAAAAGTAATTTAACCATCTTTTATGGATATTCACAGAATAATAGACATCCTAATATGTATGGTTGGTTAGCATTAGTTGATGATAATAGTAATTTAATTCAAATTATAGATACTTATTCAAGTGGAGTAGTGATAGGTCGAATTGATGATTTAGGAATAGCAGAAGATGGAAGTATTTATCTTATAGAAAGAAGATATGATAATTCTAATATACTGAGAATAGTAACATTAAATAATATAGCAATAAAATCTCCAACTAGTGAAAATTATATTGCTAAAATAAAAAAGACATATCAAATAGCAAATAGAAGTGTTGCAGGTGATAATTACTTCTATCAAATAATAAAGAAACATCCAACAAAAAACTCGTTTTGTTGTGGTGGCTATAATTATAATGGTGATGAGCCAGTCAATACAGTATTAGAACTAGTCGACCAAGGAACAGGAGAGCCTCAATTAACTCACTTTAATGCCACCATAAATATTAATATTAAAGACTTATGGAATAGTTGGGATAACGAAGATTATTTATATTTCAAGATGACAGGATTGGATTATTCTAATTATAATGAAACTTACATATTAACTAGAAGTGCTGATACTATTTCTTCAACAAATATAAATGTACCATTTATAACAAATGAAGGTTTCATACCAAGTGCTAATATGAAGATATTAGATAGCAACAATATTTATTATTGCGGTTTCGAAATTAGTGAAACTGAGAATAAAAGAGTTTATGTTATCTATAAATTAAATGGAAATATTTATGAAAATATTTATTCACAAGATGAAGATTATAAAGAATATGACAGAAATGAAGCAACTTATTCTAATTTAATCATAAATGATGGTGAATTATATTATAATGCAAGTATTTATGTAGCAAATATCAGTAATTATAAAGTTCAATATGGAAGAATAGTTGATAAAAAAGTTTATTTAAATGAAGTTTACTTTTCTACATCTAATTTAATTTATGCTATCAATTCATTGATTATAGTAAAGACATTTAATCTGTATAAATATATCTTTCAGTCGAAAGATACTTCTGTATCTAGTTTACAAATATACAATTTAAATAATTATAATGGTTTAGAATATTCAGATATAAATAGTATGGTTCCTAATCAGGGCATCTTATATGATAGCCAAAACGAACCTATATTTGCAAGAAACTTATATAATAAGACAATAACAGGAAGAACCACACAAAGTACTATAGAAGTACCAAATAACTATTTAAATGATAAAATTATAGCAAAAGAAAACTTATTGAGTGAAACTAATTCAATACTAATAAGCAATAATCAGACAATAACAAAAAATATATACGAAACATTAAATATAAACTTCATAAATACTGTGCAAATAAAGAATGATAATGAGATGACTAACCCTATGCTTAACCCGATAGGAGCAAGCAGATTAAATAATAGTATATCAGAAACAACCGATTATGATAACACTAAAGCATTAAAAGTAAAAATTAATTTTGCTGATAATACTAATTATATAATTCAATTAAAAGAAAATCAAGTTGACAAAATTAACGATACAAGTTATATGTATGACTTTGATATTTATGTATCAAAGGATATAACAAATATTCAAATAATAAGCAACGATGAAACAACAATTTATCAGACTATAACTTCAACATTTGAAGTAGGTAAATTCTATAATATCACTCAAATGGTTGAGATAGTATAAAGGAGGAAGATAAAATGAAAAAAATAAACTATAAGTTAATGATGAAGGGGGGGGGTTATTATTTAATTAATACCTCACAGGGAGGTAACTTATGATAACATATGAAGATAAAGTAGCATTAAATGAAAATGCAGAAATTGCCGACATAAATAAGGTAACTGCTGGTGATATGAACCAAATAAAACAAGTAGTAAATGGACAAAAACAAGAAATAGATACAAATAGTTTAAATATAGGAACATTATCTAGTTTAAATACTATCGATAAAAGTAGTATAGTAAATGCTATAAATGAAGTAAATATGATATTAGGAACTATAATAGAAAGTGGAAGTGATGAGAATGGAAGTTGGGTAAAATATAGTGATGGAACTATGATATGTTATAAAAATAAAAGTTTCGGTGATATCTATATAGGTAGTGTATGGGGAAGTATGTATGAAAGTGCTAAGTTAGAAATTGGTGATTTCCCTCAACCTTTTGTCGGAAATTTTCCTAGTATATTTATAATGCCTTTGGGTGCATATCTAATAGAAAGAAACCAGAGTTTTAGTTTAACTTCATTTGGCTCATTTTGGGTAGTTAGACCAGACCAAGCAACTAGAAATGTACAAGTATCTTGTTTTGCTATAGGCAAATGGAAATGATATCATAAGTGAGAAATTAAATAATGAAAAATATGGCAAAAATAACATATGAAAATAAGGTAGCATTAAATGTTAATTCTGATATAGCAGATACAAATAAATGTAATGCTAGTGATTTAAATGAAATAAAAAATGTAGTTAATACAAATGATGATAATACAACAACAAATACAAATGATATAGCAAATAATGCAACGAACATAGGAACATTATCAAGTTTGAATACTACTAATAAAAGCAATTTAGTAAATGCAATAAATGAAGTAAATAATAAGTTTAATTACTCTACTAGTGAAAAAGTTATAGGCAAGTGGATAGATGAGAAACCCATTTATTCGAAGATTGTAACTTTTGAAGTTGATAATAATAGTGATAAATTTATCAATTACAACATTGAAAATGTTGAGAACATTTGGATAGATGAAAGTGCTTCATATATAATGAGCGACTCAGAGACATTACCAACCAATTGGTACTATTCGGCTTCGGATTGGTGTAGAACTTGGGCTAACAAAAATAGCGGAGAAATTAGATTTAGGTCTCCAAGTACACTTGGAGCAAGAATTTGTTATGTTTGCTTAAAATATACAAAAACAACAGATTAAAAAGGAGGAAAATATGAACGACACTATAATAGTAGCACTAATATCGTTTCTGGGTACTTGTATAGGTTCTTTTGCTGGTATGAATTTAATCAAGTATAGAATTACTCAATTAGAAAAAAAGGTTGAGAAACATAATACTGTAATAGAAAGAACATATCGCTTAGAATATGATGTTAAGTATATAAATGAAGAAATTAGAGAATTGAAAGAGAGGTGTTAAGAATGGAATTAAGTACATTAATAAGTTTAGTAACTATCATAGTAACTTGGATATTAGGTGTGATATCAAAGAAACACACTAAATTAAATAATAAATTAATACCAATGCAGAATATTGCAGTTGGATTGATAGTTGCTATTATCGAGTGGATAGTAACTAAAGATTTCAAAGTTGCTATTGCTTTAAGTGGAATAATTGCAGGCGGAACATATGACATATTCCATAATTTAGAGAAATTAATAAAAGGAGAGTAGATAATATGGTAAATATAATAAAAAAAATAGTACCAGAAAGCAAATGGGGTATAAAGTGTCCTTATGAAATGACACCAACTAGAATAGTAGTTCATAATACTGCTAATGATGCAAGTGCAAGAAATGAAATAGCATATATGACAAATAATGACTATGAAACATCTTTTCATTATGCTGTTGATGACAAAGAAATAGTACAAGGAATTGAAGAAAATAGGAATGGCTGGCACGCTTCGGATGGAAATGGAAAAGGAAATAGAGAGGGTATAGCAATAGAAATATGTTATTCAAAATCTGGCGGAGATAGATTTATCAAAGCAGAACAAAATGCAGTAGATTTAATCGTTGACATATTAAAAAGATATGATTGGGGAATTGATAAAGTAACAAAACACCAGGATTACACTAATAAATATTGCCCTCATAGAACATTAGATATGGGCTGGAATAGGTTCTTAAATATGATAAAGGCTAAATTAGAAGATAAACCTACTTCAAACGAAGTTAATGTTTATTATAGAGTTAAAACTCAAAAACATAATTGGCTTCCAGAAGTTAAAAATCTAGAAGATTATGCAGGTTGGGAGAACAGCCCTATAACTGGACTTGCTATTAGAGTAGATAAAGGTGGCATTAAATATAGGGTAACTACAGTAAGCGGCAAAACTTTAGGTTGGATAACTGGTTATGATATAAATGACTATATATCAGGTTGGGCTGGAAATGGAGAACCTATAGCATTAGTAGAAGCATACTATTTCACACCAAATAATATTAGACCTTACCAATATGCTTACTACAAAGTAAATGATTATCCTTACCAAAAAGACTTAATCAAAGGAAATGGTTTTGATGGCTTCGGTGGTGTCAAAGGAGTTCCAATGACAAAATTTCAAATTTATATTGGAAAATAATCAGAATTATGTTATAATTAATTGAGGGGGAGTGCCGTAATCACTCCCCTAATACTTTATTACGGGAGGTATTAAAATGAAAAATGAAGTATGGAAAGATATTAGAGGATATGAAAAATATTATCAAATATCGAATTTAGGAAGAATTAGAAGAAAAGAAAGAAAAGTAGTATATAAAGATGGTAGAAAATATCATTATAAAACAAAACTGCTTGGTATCAGAAAAATAAAGAATGGATACAAAACAACCGATTTAACAGTTGATAATAAAGTTAAAACAGTATATATACATAGGTTATTAGCAGAAAATTTCATAGCAAATCACAAAGGATTGCCTTGTATAAATCACATTAATGGAAACAAAACAGATAATAGACTAGAAAATTTAGAGTGGTGTTCTTATGGTCACAATTTGCAACACGCTTATGATAATAATTTAAGGAAAAAGAACAAAAGAATATTACAATTTACTCTAGATGATAAATTTGTTAAGGAATGGAATTCTATGAACAAAGCACAAAAAGAATTGAAATTATTTCATATAAAAGATGTATGTGATGGAAAAAGGAAAAAGTGTGGTGGTTATATATGGAGATATGCAGAGATAGAAAAAGTTGAATAAAGATGTTAAAATAATGCTTAAAATCTACAAAACAAAAGAAAGAGATTGGATGGGATATAAGATATATAGGAATACACCATTAACAAGGCATCACATATTTAAAAGGGTATATGGTGGGGCAAACGACATATCCAATTATGCTTTATTGATAGAACAATCTCATGAGGACTTGCATAAAATTGAAAAAATAGATTTACAAGCATATAATGAATTAAATAATTTATTCAGACAATTAAATGAAAGTATGCAACCTCCAAATGAAGAATATTACCAAAATGTAGGTAAAATATTAAAAAGAGTTAAGAAAAAATAACTCTTTTTTTCTTTATTTTATAAGGGTTTATAAAGAAAATGTAAAAAAATTAAAAAAGTTGTTAAAATGTATTGACAAATGTATATACCTATGTTATAATTATATTGTAATTAAGGAAAGGAGAACAAAAATGGAAAAATTAACTAAAGAAGAAATTAATTTAATAATAACATTGTTAACAAGATTTCTTACAAAAGAAACTGGCAAATATGAAGAATTCATAATGGCAGATAATATAATTAGAAAATTGAGTGAGAACTAAAAAAGTTCTCCTCAGTTAAAAAATATAAAAAGAAAGGTGATTAGAATGAAAAGGGAAATTAAAAAAGTTGAAAAATTGATTAATAAAAAAGGTTATATACCAGTATTAAGTGGTAATGAAATAATATTTGTTATGAATAAGATAACTGGTAAAGAATATACACCTAAGTATAGTTTAATGATAGGAGGTGAGGAATAATGACAAGAGAAGAAATGCTAAAAGAATTAAGAAAAATTGAATTAGAAAGAATTGAAATGGATATGTATGGCGGAAAAAAAGAAGAATATATAAAATTATGTGAAAAAGAAAAAGAATTAAGAGAAAAATTATACAAGGAAGATTATAGAGAAATAACAAACAATGAAGTTAGAGACTTCGTAAGAGTAGGATATTAAGGAGGATAAATAATGAAAAAGTTTTTAAAAGATAATAAAGGAGCAATTATATTTTATATAGAATTAATTGTGATAACATTATTAGTAGTAAATAATTTATAGAAAAGGAGAACAAAATGAAAAAGAATAAAGAGGTAATGACAAGGAAAAGTTATAGAAGAAAAAAAGAAATAAATAAGGTTTGGGTTAAGGTTAAAAAAATTTTGATAATATTTTTCATAGGTTTTATGTGTGGACTTATATATAGTTATGTATTTATATGCTCAGACTTAATTGCAAAGGCAGAGACAAATGAAAACAAGAAAGTAATACAAATAGATCAAGAAGAAGAAAAGTCTCTTAAATCGCAAAAAAATGCCGAATTAGAGAGTTTAGAAAAAGTAGAAGAATTATCAAATGATTGTACTTTAGATGAAGTATCTTGCAAAATTAAGAAAGCAGCACAAGATTATGGTGTTGATTGGAGACTAGCACTTGCTATAGTTCTACACGAAACAGATGATTATAAATCATATGTATTTAATTATAAAAATAATGTTGGTGGTTTATGGAATGGTATGAAAGACGAGTTCTATAGTTATGACACATTAGATGCGGGAATAGATGCCTATATATCTAATTTAAAACACAATTATTATGATGAGGGTCGCACAACAATAGAAACTATACAACCTAAATATGCACCAATAGGAGCAAATAATGACCCTAATGATTTGAATAGCGACTGGATACCTGGTGTAACTAGAAAATATAAAGAATTAGGAGGTAAATAATGGAAGAGTTTAAATTACAATTCTACTTCAATTTATATAAGAATACTTCTATGGATAGTAGAAATGATTTCAGAGCAAAGTTTCATAAGAAACATGGGGAATTTGGTTATTTAAATGAATTGATAAGAATGATAGAAAACTATCAAATAAAAACATATGGTTGTACTTTACATGAGGAGAATAATAGCAGATTAAAGCAACAGACAAATGCCTACCTAAGAGGAAGAGAAAGAAAGAAATCAAATGGGAGGAGGTGGAGATATTATGAATAATGTTTATATCAATTTAAAAGATATTAATAGTAGTGTATTAAATGATATATTTAAAAATCAAGATTTAGTATCTATCGAAGAGTTAATTGATAAATTAGAAGATTATTATGCAGAAATAGAAAAACAACAAGAAAAAATTGATGATTTAAAAGAATATAGAAATCAATATTGTGAATTATATGACCAATATTGTAGATAGGAGAGAATATGAGAAAGAAAACAAAAACAAAGGTATTAAATATTAGGCTTTCTGAATGGGAGTTTAATGAATTAGAAAGAGCAACAAGATTGACAGGACAAAGCAAAACATCATTCTTAATAATGGCTATGCTTGAAAAGATGCAAAGAATAGGAGGAAAATAATGGAATACAATGTTAAATTAAGTAAAGAAAAAATAAATATAAATGGTAAAGATTATGATATACCTAGAGAAGTAGCAGAGTTTATCATTTATGAAACAAGTACTAGAGATGATATAATTCAAACAAGAGATGTATATGAAAGAACTATAGATAAAGCAATAGAGTATATAAAAGAGTGTATTTCTTCACCTGATGAATATGAACAGTTTTTGACTACATATGAGACGAGTGAATTATTAGATATATTAGAGGCGGTATTGAAATGATAGAAAAAATATGTGATGAAATTGGCATTACATCTAACGAACTTATAATAAAATCATTACAAGAAGAAAATCAAAAATTAAAGGAACAACAAAAAGAATTTATAAGATGGTTAGAAGATAAAATATATAATATTGAGCCTAAAGGAACTGGTATAAACTATAATTGTGAATATGATAGTGAAGATGATTATATAAATGCAATGGAGGAACAGTCTAAACTTATCACTTTAAAAAGAATTTTATCAGCATACAAAAAAATAATAGGAGATGATAGATAATGGAAGAATATTATAAAAACAATTTAGCAACTTTATATTGTGGTGATTGCGTTGAAATAATGGACTTATTAATAAAAAATAATGTTAAAGTTGATAAAGTAATAACTTCTCCTCCATATAATATCATTAGACCTAATTCTACCGATAGAGGATATGATGAATACAAAGATGGCATGGATAATAACGAATACATCGAATGGACAATCAACATCTTTGAAAAATACAATAAGATTTTAAATCAAAATGGTTGTATAATTTATAATATGTCATATGGAACCGAAAATACTGAAGTAATGAATTTGACAATAGGCGAAATAATTAAAAAAACTGATTTTACATTGGCAGATATATTAATTTGGAAGAAAAATAATGCCACACCAAACAATGTATCTTCGAATAAAATGACAAGAATTTGTGAATTTGTTTATGTTTTTTGCAAGCGTAATGAGTTCAATACCTTTACTTCTAATAAGAAAAAAATAGGTGAAAGAGAAGATACCAAACAACCAATATACGAAAATATGTTTAATTTCTTTCAATCCTCTAATAATGACAATGCTACAGATTTAAATAAAGCAACTTTTTCCACAGAATTTGTAAAAAATATTATTGATAGATATATTAGAACATCAGATGTAGTTTTAGACAATTTTAGTGGAACAGGAACTACGCTTTATGCTTGTAGTTCAAGAAACATAAAATCAATAGGAATAGAATTAAGCAAAAAACAATGTGAATATACCAAAGAGAGATTGAAAAAAGGTGTTCAGTTAGATATCTTTGCGGTAGAAGAAGTGGGAGGTGAACGCTAGTGGAAGAGAAATTATTCCTATTTAACCCTTTTAATATAAAAAATACAAATGAAAAAGAACTTGCTAGTATGTATCAAGAAGTATTTAAAAAAATTATAGATGAACCTAATTCAATGTATTTATATGCTCATAACATAGAGGTTTATTCTAATCTTAACTACATAATAGGAGAAGTAATAGCAAGGCTTACAAAAGACATAATTGAATTAAAAACACAAATAGAAATAGATAGAGCAGTAAGAACAACAGAGGAAAGGAAGAATTGGAACACCGAAAGAGATGGCAAAACACCTGCTATGGCTTATTTTGAGGCTCTAGGAACTCGTTTTTGCCAAGATGATATAAAGAGACTAGCAGACAAAGAATGCTCGTTAAAACGCTTTAAAAATGCTTATACAAGTACAGAAAACAAAATTAATGCTCTAAAAAAGAAAATGGAAAGTATAAAGTTTGAAGAATTTTAATTAAGGGGGAGATATTAAAAAAATAATATTTCTTCTTTTTATATATTGACAAATACCTTTAAAGGTGGTACAATTGATTTAGATAAGAAAGGTAGGTGATAAAATGAAACTATTATTTAGATTTATGAAGAAAGCAGATAAGACTAAAAACAGAATTATAATACCACAATTTTTAATTAACAAATATGGTAGTGAATTCTATTTAGAATTCTATGATGATGAAACTATTAAATTAGTACCAGTTAAAAAGGAGGAAAAATAATGGAAGATAATAAAAGAGCATTTAAAGGTATTTGGATACCAAAAGAGGTTTGGGAAAGTAAAGAATTAACACTTCAACAAAAAGTAATGCTAGTGGAAATCGATAGTTTAGACAATGATAGAGGATGTTATGCTAGTAATAAATACTTTAGTGATTTCTTTGGCATAAGTAGTGGAAGAGTATCTCAAGTAATCAATGAATTAATAGATAAAGGATATCTAAATGCAGAATACATAAAAGAAGATAATCAAATATTAGGAAGAATATTAAAAATACAAAGCCCACCATACCCAGTAAAGGTATTTAAAAAATTAAATAGGGGGTATTTAGAAAATGATGAGGGGGGTATTAAATATTCTAAAGAGGGGTATTTAGAAAATGATGAAGATAATAATATAATATATAATAATATAACTAATAATATAATTAATAATAGTAGTAGTATAAGGCAACAAGATACAATTTATGACTTCTTAGAGAAAAACTTTGGAAGAACATTAAATGGTATTGAAATTGAAATGATAAGAGAATGGAAAGATAATAAATTAACTAGATATGCAATTAAGCAAGCAGTATTAAATGGCAAATATAATGTTAAATATATAAATACGATATTAGTTAATTATAGGAATAATTCCATAACAACAGTACAACAAGCACAAGAAGAGGAAAAATCATTTAAAAGTAAAAAAGAAATTAAAAAATCAAGAACATCTGCTATGGATGAAACAATAAAGGAGATATATAATGGAACAATTAAACTTCAGTAAGATAGTTAATGTATTAAGAATAGCATATCCGTATTATTTTAAAGATATGGAAAAAGAAAGTACAATTATGTTTAATCAATTATATTATAGTAAATTAAAAAGATATGACTATGTAGTAGTATCAAATGCTATAAACAGAATAATTGAAAAAAGCGAATTCATGCCTACTATAGCAGAGATATTAACAGAATGTGATAAAGAAACGAGAAAATTATATAAATTAAAAATAGATAAAATGTATTCAAATGGTTACTTTAAAACTGACCAAGAATATGGAAAGGCCTTACAATGGCTCTTTGAGGACAAGCCTATTGTTCCTAATTGGTTATTAGAAGAAATTAAAGGTTATGAAGAAAAATTATTAATATCAAAAAAATAAATAAAAGTATAAAATATACTTGACAATATGTAAATTAAGATGTATAATTTATAATGAAAGGAGAACAAAGAAAATGAAAGAAGAAGAAATTAAAACAATGAACATCTATGAAAAAATGTCATTAATAACTGAGGAAATAGGAGTTATTGAAAAAGGATTGACTGTAGAAATAAACAAAACTAGAAGTTATAAAGCAGTATCAGAAAGAGATGTATTAGATGGTGTGAAACCTATAGAAAAAAAATATAGAGTTTATAGTTATCCAGCAAAAAGAGAAGTAATTGATAGAGATACATTAGTGAAAGAAACTGAGTATAATGGAAGCATCACTAAAACTAATACATTATTTATGAGAATAGAAACTACTTATAGATTTGTTAATATAGATAATCCTAGTGAGTTTATTGAGACTACAGTCTATGGAGATGGCTTAGATACAGGCGACAAAGCACCAGGAAAGGCAATGACATATGCAGATAAATATGCACTTATGAAAGCATATAAATTAAGTACTGGAGATGACCCCGATAAAGAGGCAAGCCCCGAAAATGGATATAAGAAAGCCACTAAACAAGTAGGAAATGCAAAAATAAGTCCTAAACAAATGGAACTTATACAAAAATATTATCAAGGCGAAAACTTAATTAAATTATTAGAAGTAAATAATCTTGAAAAACTAGAAGATATGTCTATTAGTAAGGCAAGCGAAATATTAAGTAAATTATTTAAAAAGAAAGATGAGGAATAAAAAATGAATAATTTAATAGTAAAGGAAATTGAAGAATTTAAATTAAGGCAAACTATAGCAGATGAATTAATTTTAATTGATAAAGAAGAAAAAGAATTAAAGCAAAGAAAAGAAAAGATAAGAGAAATCTTATTAAAAGAAATGGAAGATAAAGGCATTATAAAAATATCAGATGAAAATATCAGTATTACTTACAAAGCACCAGCTGAGAAAGAAACATTTAGAACAAAAGATTTTAAAAAAGATTTACCTGATTTATATGATACTTATGTAGAGTTTACACCAGTTAAAAGTTCATTATTAATTAAAATTAAATAATGCAAACATGGGTAATAAATGATTATGTTATAGAATATTGGGAAGATAGCCATACATATTTAGTTAATGGGATTATTCTTCCCTCTATAACAACAATGTTAAAAAAGAAATTCGGAAATAAGTATCAAGGGGTAGACGAAAAAGTTATTGAAATAGCAAGTCAAAGAGGCACTAATATGCACCAAGCAATTCAAGATTATGAGGAAGATGGTATAAATGACTTGAATAATAGAGAACTTCAAAACTACATATTCTTAAAGAAACATTATAAATGGCAAGTAATAGCCTCAGAAATACCAGTAATCTTGTTTCTAGATAGTATTCCAGTAGCAGTAGGTAGATTAGACCAAATAATAGAAATGAATGGTGAAAGAGGAGTAAATGACCTTAAAAGGACTGCTACATTTGATAAAGAATATGTTGCTTATCAGACTAACCTTTATAAGATAGCCTATGAACAAAGTTATCATATGCCTTTATCATTTGTAAGTGGTACACATTTAAGAGAAGAAAAAAGAAAGTTCTATAAATTACCAGTAAATGAAGAAATGGCAATGAAATTAGTAAAAGAATATTTGGAGGCTAAAAATGACTAAGTATTATTTAGAATTAAGAAGTGTTAAAAGAAAAGAGTTTATTGAAAGAATGTATTTCGATAGTTATGAAGAATTATTGAATTATTTAACAAGAAAAGGTAATGATATATTCAATTGGGGTTTTGATAGAAAAATGATATTAATTGTAGAAATAAAAAAGGGAGAGCAAAAATGACACAAAATGAAATGATAATTAAATATCTAAACGAACATGGTAGCATAACTACTTATGAAAGTTACTCAAAGTTATTTATAACTAGGCTTAGTGCTAGAATATTTGACATAAAACATAAGTATGGAATAGAGTTTGAAGAAGAATGGGTAACAAAAAAGAATATTTATGGTAAGACTTGTAGTTTTAAAAAATATATTCTAAAAAGAAAGGAAGAAAAAAATGTATAGATTTAAAAAAGAATTATTTACTAATATCAAAATTAATCAATCAAAAATGGCAAAAGAAATCGGTTTATCGTTTCAATATGTAAATGGTGTTATAAATAATAGATTTAATTGTAGAAAATTAGTAGCCTACGCAATGACAAAGTTAATTAATAGTAATGCCGAAATAAATGACTACTTTGAGAGGGTATAATGAGTATACGAAGTCAATGGAGTGAGTTTGATAAAGAAACAAGAAAATATATCAAAAAAAGAGATAATAACAGATGTATCTTTTGTGGAAATAATGGAGCATTACAAATAGCACATATATTCTTATCAAGGGCAAAAGGTGGAAAAGGCTGCAAAGAAAATGGTGTTATGTTATGTATTAAATGTCATCAAGCATTAGATAATGGCAAAGATGCTTCATTAAGATTTGAAATACATACCTATTGTGCCGAATATTTAGTAAAAAAAGAAAGCATATTGAGTATTACTGAATTAATGAAAACACTTAAATATGACAAAAAAAACAACCTTAGAGAAAGAATTATAATATCAGAAGAGAAAAAAGAAATAAAAGATAGATGTAAAAATTGCAGATTATTAGAAAAAAGACAAATAAAAGGTAATTCAATACCTACATATTATTGCAGATATAGAAAAATAAGAATAACAAAAAATACAGAGGCTTGTAAAGATTTTAGGAGGATAAAATGAAACCAGAAAAAATAAGTAAATTCCAAATGTGGAAATTAAAAAAAGAATTCCCTACAAGTAAAACTGAAAGAGAACAATTAAGAATATTAAAAAAAGAGAAACAAGAAGATATAAAAGCATATTTAATTATAATTAATTTGTTATTATTAATAGCAATATTAAGTTATGTATTATATTTGATGTGGACTTATAAGTGGTAAGGAGGGCTAAATGATATTATATATACCATTAATATTCTGGGGGTTAATTGGTATAGGTGCAATTATTGGATTAATTATGATGATAAAGGAGTGGAAAGATGAATAAAATCGATTTAAATACAATTACTTTTGAACAAATAGTAAAAATATTAGGAATATTTAACAAAATGTTAGAAAGTGGTATTTTGCAAGTAGATTTAGAAAAATCAACAGCATATTTCAATATAGATGATTGTTTAACATATTTAGAGCAACAAATTAAGAGATTAAAACAAGAAAACGAGAAATTAAAAGAAACAATAGATAAAGTAAATGTATTTCTTAATAATCATGATAAAAATGCAGGTAAATTATATTATAAATATAATAATAAATACCTATTAAGTGAAATTAAAGAAGATATCAGAAAAATATTAAAAGAGGTGGAATAAATGA
>OJAW01000361.1_pt1 | contig 34021 bp, 38 predicted proteins | sample 1589151 | NCBI WGS metagenome assembly OJAW01 (sample SAMN03283290) | human gut metagenome | biome: human-associated habitat; material: feces | host: Homo sapiens | place: Peru | collected 2012
AAATAAGTATAATACTTCCTCGAGGTGAGGAAAAATGAACTTCAATGAAGTTTATAAAAATTATTTAATCTATGCTTCAAAACAGCATAAAAAACAAAGTTTTGATACCGATAAATATAAATTTGAACTTAGAATATTACCATTTTTTAAAAAATATAAATTGGAAGATATTACATCTAGTGATATTCTTGCTTGGCAAAATTATATATTAACTTTTAATTTTAGTAACAATTATAATTCTTCTTTATATTATGTTTTGAGTTCTTTCTTTGAATATTGTTCTGCTTTTTATAATTTTGATAAAACGATAATTAGTAGAGTAGGCAATTTTAAAAAGAAATATGAAGAAAGTAAAAAGGACTTCTATAATTTGAAAGAATTTAATCTTTTTATAAAAAATCTTGATAATGAGATTTATAAACAATTTTTTAACTTGATGTTTTTCACTGGGACAAGACCAGGAGAGGCAATGGCACTAAAATTTAGTGATTTACAGGGTGATTATATCTTTATTAATAAAACTATTAGCGAACACGGAAAACGTGAAATAGGTACCCCAAAAACGTTGTCTTCGGTAAGAAAAATTAAAGTTGATAGAGTATTAAAAAAAGATTTATTAAGATTAAAAAAATATTATGATAAGGTATATAATAAATCTAATTTCGATTACTTTGTTTTTGGTGGCGTAAAACCTTTAGCACCTACCACAATTAATAGAAAAAAAATTGATGCTTGTAAAAAGGCAAATATAAGACCAATTACATTACATCAATTTAGGCATAGTCACGCCACCTTACTTCTTCATAATGGTATTATAATCAATGAGATATCTCGTAGATTAGGGCATAGTAACCCATCTATTACTTTAAACATTTATACTCATACAGATTTAACGCAAGAAAAAAGAGTTGCAAGCACTCTTAATTCTTTGAGATTTAATCTCTTTGATACCGTAAAATATAAATTTAAACAATTTATATATATTATATCACGTTTATAACGTGTTATAACCATAATGGAGCAGATGAGGAGAATCGAACTCCCGTAGTCAGCTTGGAAGGCTGAGGTTCTACCATTAAACTACATCTGCAAATCAAGTAGGCAATATAAATTATAGTGTATATTGCCTGTTTTGTCAATACTTTTTTTAACTTTTGATTAAATTTGGTTCAATTAATGATAGAGATACTTTTTCTTTTTCTTTATTTATGTCTATTACGTAGCAGTCAATTATATCTCCAACATTTAATACTTCACTTGGATGTTTTATGTATTTATCAGTTAATTTAGATATGTGTATTAATCCATCATTGTGTAATCCAATATCTATAAATGCTCCGAAATCTATGACGTTTCTTACTGTTCCTTGTAGTTTCATACCAATTGTTAAATCTTTGATATCTAATATATCACTTTTTAGTAATGGTTTTGGCATTTCATCTCTTGGATCTCTGTTTGGCTTTTTTAATGATGATATTATGTCTTCGAGAGTGTAAACATCTGTATTTAGTTTGTTTTTGTATTCTTCGATGTTTATGTTGTTTAATTTATTAATTAGGTTTTCTGTTCCTATGTCTTTGGTTGTCATATTTAATTCTTTTAATAGATTTAATGTTATTTTGTAACTTTCAGGGTGAATTGATGTTTTATCTAGGATGTTTTCTCCATCAGTTATTCTAAGAAATCCTATTGCTTGTTCGAATGTTTTGTCACTTAATAGTTTTTTCTTTTTAATTTCTTCCCTAGAATTTATTTTTCCTTCTTTATTTCTATATTCAATTATTTTATCGATATTTTTCTTTGTTATTCCTGATACGTATTTTAGTAGGGAAGGGGAAGCAGTATTTATGTTTACTCCGACACTATTTACTGCTTTTGTTACTACGAAATCTAGTGATTCAGTTAGTTTTTTATTTGATACGTCGTGTTGATATTGTCCTACCCCGATGCTTTCAGGTGTTATTTTTACTAATTCTGAAAGTGGGTCTTGTAATCTTCTTCCTATTGATATAGCACTTCTTTTTTCTACTGTTAAATCTGGAAATTCTTCAATTGCTAGTTTGCTTGCAGAGTATACACTTGCTCCTGCTTCAGAGACAATTATGTATTCTATGTTTAGGTTTTCTTCTTTGATTACTCTTGCTACAAATTTTTCTGATTCACGAGATGCTGTTCCGTTTCCTATTGCTATTATTTCTACGTGGTATTTTTTTATTAAATCTAGTAATATTTTTTTAGATTCTTCATATTTATTGTGTGGTTCGTGTGGATAGATAACAGCAATATCTAGTTTTTGCCCTGTTTTATCAATTATTGCTAATTTACATCCTGTTCTAAATGCTGGGTCAAATCCTAGAACTATTTTATCTTTGATTGGTGGAGTTAGTAATAGTTTTTCTAAGTTTTTACCAAAGTTGTCTATGGCGCTGTTTTCACCAATTTCTGTTAGGTCTGCTCGTATTTCTCTTTCGATACTTGGTAATATTAGTCTTTTTAAACTATCTTTTATGGAATCTTTTACTATGTCTATTATGTTTGATTTTGTATTTTTAATTATTTTACTTTCTAGATAGTTTTGTATTTCGTTTTCGTCTATTTCGATGTTTATTGTTAGAATATTTTCTTTTTCTCCACGATTTATTGCTAATATTCTGTGTGGTTTGATATATTTGACTTGTTCTTTATAGTCATAATACATTTCATATGTTTTTTGTTCATCGTTGGCATTTTTCTTTATTTTTGATGTTAATATGCCTTTGTGATACATATTGTTTCTTATCCATTTTCTATAACTTGCATTATCACTTATCCATTCAGAGATTATGTATTTTGCTCCTTGGATGGCTTCTTCTTCGGTTTTTACATTTTCGTTTAGATATTTTTTGGCTATTTGGTTAATATCTAGGTTATTTGGAAAACTCATTATTATTTTTGCTAATGGTTCTAGTCCATTTTTTATTGCTTCGGTTGCTTTTGTTTTCTTTTTTTCTTTGAATGGTCTATATAAATCTTCGACTTCGATTAGTTTTTGACATTTCATTATGTTGTCTCTTAATTCATCTGTTAATAGGTCTTTTTCGTCAATTAATCTTATTACATCTTCTTTTCTTTTTAGTAAAGAGACTTGATAATCATATACTTCGTTTATTTTTCTTATTTGTTCTTCGTCTAGTGAACCTGTTTTTTCTTTTCTATATCTTGCTATGAATGGTATTGTGTTTCCTTCTTCAAGAAGTGTTAAGACACTTTCCACTTGGGTTGTTTTGATATTTAGTTCTGTTGCTATTTGGTTTATTATTTCTTTATTCATTGTTATCCTCTTTCTTATTTTTAATTTTATTTGCATATGTAATTATATTATTATATTTTTTGTTTAGTGTGTCAATTGTTTTTTGTAAGTTTTCGTTTTCCTTTTTGTGTTCTTTAATTATTTTTGGAGTATTGAATAGATTTAATTGTATGTTATTATTTTTAGATAGATCTGATACTCCGACACATATTGCTCTTATTGATTCTTCATTCCATATTTTATTAAATAGTTTAATGGCAATATTATATATATCTATGTCACTATTTATGGGATTTGGTAATTTTTCTTGTTTGCTTATTTTTGTGAAGTCTTTATATTTAATCCAAATGTTTACGTTACTGGCGTATAGTTTGTTTTTTCTTAATTTATCTCCGGTTTGAGTTGATAATTCTTTGATTACTTTTTGAATGTCTTCTTTTATTTTATAATTATATGCTAGTGATGTTGAATTGGAAATACTTTTAGGGTCTTCGTATTCGTATTCTACTTTTGAGTTATCTATTCCGTTAGCGCTATTTATCATTTGGGTTGTTCTGTTTTTGAAATATTTATAGAGTAATTTTTCGTCTGCTTGTGCTAGGTCTTTGATGGTATTAATATTTAATTCTCTTAGTTTTTTGGCAGAACTTTTGCCAACCATAAATAAGTCTTCGATAGGTAAGGGCCACATTTTTTCTTTTACTTCATAATTAAATAGGGTATGGACTTTATCTGGTTTTGAGAAGTCTGACGCCATTTTGGCACATAGTTTATTATTTCCAATTCCTACGTTTACTGTAAATCCGAATTGGTTTTTGATGTCATCTTTTATTTTGTATGCTATTTTTATTGGATCTCCGAATAAAATTTTGGAATCTGTATAATCTAGAAAGCATTCATCGATGGAATATCTTTCTATTATGTCTGTGTATTGTAGTAAATAATTATACATCATATTGGAGTATTTTATGTATATGTTATAGTTTGGTGGATAGACTTCAAGATAGGGACATTTTTTTCTGGCGTTATATATTGTTTCGGCGGTTACTACGCCTTTTTGTTTGCATAGGTTACTTTTTGCTAGAACAATTCCTCTTCTTTCTTTTTCGTTTCCTCCGATTATGGCGTATTTGTTTCTTATGTCTACTTTACTTCCATTTTTTAACATTTCTGTTGCAGTCCAAGAAAGAAAGGCGTTGTTAGTATCAATATGTAATATTATTCTTTCTTTCATATTCATCACCTTTTTAATTATATAATAATTGGAATTTGTTTGTCAAAAAAAAACTAAACATTGTCTAGTTTTTATTATATTTATTATTGAATAATTCTAGTGCTTTTTCAAATTCTTCTTGGTCTTTTAGTCCGACGATATATTCTGTATTATTTTCTGTTTCTAATTTTCTTATGCAAAAGTTTTTTGGATTTTCTATTTCTGATAGGAAAACGTAGTTATCTATGATATCTAATTCTGTATATTCGATGCCATTTTCTAATACTATGGTATTATATTCTTTTTCTTCCATTAGATTTTTCCCCTTCCTTTGTTTTGTAAATTGTTTAGATCTTTAATATTTTCTCTTTCGTGGTCGTTATAATCGTTCCAGTTTTCATATTCTAGACCTTGTAAAAATCCTGTGGTGCCATTTTCGTATAGGTAAGAACAAGTATATTCTTCACCACTTTCTTTTGCTAATTCGTTTGCTCTTTCGAATGCTCTATTTAATACTTGTTCTCTATATGGTTCGTTAATTATTTTGTAAGCAGCAATTATTACGCATCTTGTTTCAACTTCACTTTCTTTTGCGGCTTCGTTTATTATTGTAGCAAGTGTATTAATATTATCAAATGTGTAATCTACGTATGCTTCGTTTTTTTCGAAGTTTCTTCCTGTTATGGTTTCGATACTTCTTTCGCCGTTATGATTCATTAATTTTGAGTAATATCCTATTTTAGTGTCTATTTCGTCAGAATTTTGAATTGTTGCTATTATGTCGTTTTTGATATCTGTTCCTTTACTGATAATGGTTGGTCCTGCTAATTTTGCAATGGTTAGTATTACTAATATTGTAGCAATTGCGGTTATTGCTTTTTGTTTTGCTTTTTTCTTTTTGTTTTGTTTGTGTTCTAGTTTTTTGTCTGTTACGCTTGTTTTTAATGCTCTTTCAAAGTCTTTTAGTGTTTCTGTTTCTAGTTCTTTTTTTCTATTATGGTTTGCTTGTAACATTTGTTCTAATTCTCTGTCATTATCCATAGTTTCACCTCTAGTTTAAGTATATAATTTATTTTGCTGTTAGTCAATTCTTTTTACAATGTAAATTTTTTGTGTGTAAAGTTAAAATATGTTTTTAAATGGTGTAAAATATGCTATAATAGAGGCAAGTGGAAAGGAAGATAATATGATAGATAGATTAGAAGCAATTAATAATAGATATAATGAGATAACTTTGGAATTATCTAATCCTGATGTTATTTCTGATATTAAAAAGATGACTGAACTTTCTAAAGAACAAACTAGACTTGGATCAATAGTTGATGTTTATGTTAAATATAAAAATACTTTAAATGATATTGAAAGTGCTAAGGAAATGTTACACGATCCTGAAATGTCTGAATTTGCTAGAGAAGAATTAAATGGATTGGAAGGTACAATTGAAGAATTAACTAAAAAATTAGAGGTTATGCTTCTTCCTCATGATCCAAATGATGAAAAGAATGTTATAGTTGAAATTCGCGGTGCTGCTGGTGGAGACGAGGCAAATATTTTTGCTGGTGATTTATTTGATATGTATAATAAATATGCTAGTAATGAGGGTTGGAAAATTGAAATATTAAATAGTGTTGAAGGAACTGCTGGTGGATTTTCTAATTTGGAATTTATGATTAAGGGTGAAAGTGTTTACTCAAAATTAAAATATGAAAGTGGTTCACATCGTGTTCAAAGGGTACCTGCGACTGAATCTCAAGGTAGAGTTCATACTTCGACTGCGACAGTTCTTGTTATGCCTGAAGCGGAAGAATTTGATTATGAACTTGATGAAAGCGAAGTTAGAATAGATATTACTAGAAGTAGTGGCTGTGGTGGACAAGGAGTTAATACTACTGATTCGGCGGTTAGACTTACACATATTCCTACTGGTATTATTGTTTATTCTCAAACTGAAAGAAGTCAAATTAAGAATAAGGAAAAGGCATTTAAGATTTTAAAAACAAGATTATATGATTTAAAATTAAGAGAAAGGGAAGAAGCAGAAGGTGCAGAAAGAAGAAGTAAGATAGGTACTGGCGATAGAAGTGAAAAGATAAGAACTTATAATTATCCACAAAATAGACTTACTGATCATAGAATTGGTTTTACTTCAATGAATTTGGATAGAATTATGAATGGTGAATTAGGGGTTGTTATTGATGCTTTGATTAATGAGGATCAAAAGAAAAAATTAGAAAGTGGTTTGTAATATGAGAAAATCAGGGTTTCAAAGAAGTGATTTGGTTTGTTTAAAGTGTGGTAATGTTTTTACTATATCTAGAATAAGACCTAGAGCGATAGGTCATATTAAGGATATGTGGTGTTATAGATGTAAAACTATTACTAAGCATTATGAGGTACAAGATGCTGATATGTTTGTTTGTAATTTATATGATGATAAATTAAAGCAAAAAGTTTGTGATTTGATTATTAGGGGTAATGATAATTATGAAGGAAAAGATAGAGTATTTAAAAAAATACTTACCAAGTGATAAGCTAGATGATGGTATTAAGTTATTAGAAAGCGATATTCCAGTTCAATATATTGTTGGTAATGTTGATTTTTATGGTAATACTATTAATGTTAATAAGAATGTTTTAATTCCTAGATTTGAAACTGAACTTTTGGTTGATAAACTTATTAAGAGATGTAAGGATAAGTTTTTTAAGAAAATTGATATTCTTGATTTATGTACTGGTAGTGGTTGTATTGCAATTACTTTAGATAAAGAAATTGATAGTAATGTAGATGCAATAGATATTTCTTGTGATGCTTTGAACGTTGCTTTGGAAAATAATAAGAAAAATAAAACTAATGTTAATTTTTTTGAGAGTGATATATTTTCTAATGTTAATAAAAAGTATGATGTTATTGTTAGTAATCCTCCATATATATCTTATGATGAAGAGATAATGGATATTGTTAGGAATAATGAACCTCATATTGCTTTATATGCAATTGATGATGGGTTATATTTTTATAAGGAAATAATAAGAGATATGAGTAATTATTTGAATGATAATTTTATTGTTGCTTTTGAGATAGGGGAAAAGCAATCTGGTTTAATTGTTGATATAATTAATTTGTATTTTAATGATGTTAATATTAGTATTGAAAAAGATTATAATGATAGGGAAAGATTTATTTTTATAGAAAGATAGTTAATTTGTGAATAATATTTTGTTTATTGTATCATTATTTAATAGGTGATAAAATGAAAAAAATTATTATAGTATTATTTGCAATATTAACTATTTTCTTTGTATATAAGAAAGTTAATGCTAATGAGGTTGTTATTCCTGATTCTTCGATTAGATTAAGAGTTATACCTAATAGTAATAGTTCTTTGGATCAGGCAATGAAGCAGGTGGTTAAAAATTATATTGAAAGTGATGTTTATGCTTTGTTTAAGGATACTAGTGATATTACTGAAGCAAGAGAGATTGTTAATGATAATATAGGTAATATTGAAAATAATATACAGTCTATTTTTGATAATTATGGTTATGATATGTCTTTTGATGTTAATTATGGTTATAATTATTTTCCTGAAAAAGTATTTAAAAATATTAAATATAATGAGGGATATTATGAATCTTTAGTTGTTTCAATTGGGGAAGCAAATGGTGATAATTGGTGGTGTGTTTTGTTTCCTAATCTTTGTATAGTTAATGAAGATGATGTTAAATATACTTCTTTGGTTGGAGAGATTATTAAAAAAATATTTGGGTAATAATTAAGAGTATTTATAATATTATTTATTAGGTGATATTATGGGTACTTTTTTTACTACTTTAATTGTTGGGATTAGTTTAAGTATGGATGCTTTTTCTTTGGCACTTGTTTACGGAACACAGAATATTACTTTTAGAAATAAGGTTATTTTATCTATTATTGTGGGTCTTTATCATTTTTTTATGCCACTTTTGGGACTGTTTTTTGGAGGTATGATTACTAAATATTTAATAGTTAATGTTAGTATATTAGTGTCTTTTATATTTATTGTAATTGGTATAGAGATGATTATATCAAATGTTAAGGAGAAGGATAATAAGGTAATAATAAGTCTTATTGGTTTTCTTGTTTTTGGTTTTTCTGTTAGTATAGATAGTTTTACTACTGGTATTGGTCTTAATGTTATTAATAGTAATTATTTAGAGGTATCTTTGATATTTTCTATTGTAAGTGGTAGTTTTACGTATTTTGGATTAATTCTTGGTAATCGTTTAAAGTTTTATTTTGGGAGACTTGCTGCTTCGGTTGGGGGAATTGTTTTGATTATGTTAGGTATTTATTATTTTTTTAGATGATTTTATTTGTGTTGACAAGTAATTACTCGTGTGATATATTTATGTTGTTGGGGTATAGGGTATATTAACTTAAGATTATATATTAATATGAATTTTTTTTAACTAAAAATATGATAATGTTTATATTAATATAGTGGTGTTATGGACCAAATATCTTTTAAAACATATAATATACAAGGAGGTACTTATGCCTAAAATTAGAATTGAAGGACAACGTAAATTAAGTGGTACGATAAATATTAGTGGTGCAAAAAATAGTGCGGTTGCACTTATACCGGCATCAATATTGTGCGATGAGGAAGTTACTATTGCTAATGTTCCAAATATTTCTGATATTGATTCATTAGAAGAGATACTTTTAAGTTTGAATGCAAAGATAGATAGAGATAATGATACTGTTAAGATAGATTCTTCTTCGGTTTGTAATTCTTTTATTAGGGAGGAATTATCTAAAAAATTAAGAGCATCTTATTATTTTATGGGGGCATTGCTTGGTAGATTTAAGAAGGTAGATATGTATTTTCCTGGTGGTTGTTCGATAGGAGAAAGGCCAATTAATCTTCATTTAAAGGGCTTTGAGGAACTTGGTGCGAATGTTACTATTAAGGATAATCGTTTTATAATTGAAGCAGATGAACTTGTTGGTAGTAAGATTTATTTGGATATTCCTAGTGTTGGTGCGACAATAAATATTATGCTTGCGGCAGTAAAGGCAAAAGGGAAAACTTATATTAAGAATGCTGCGAAGGAACCTGAAATTGTTAATGTTGCTACTTTACTTAATAATATGGGTGCAAAGATTAAGGGCGCTGGTACTAATGTTATTGTTATTGAGGGAGTTAAATATTTACACAGTTGTTTTCACGAAGTTATTCCTGATAGAATTGAAGCGGGTACTTATTTGATTATGGGAGCATTACTTGGTGATAATTTAAAGATTAATAATATTATTCCTACACATCTTGAGGCACTTACTTCGAAATTAAAAGAAGCAGGAGTTAATTTAGTAATTAATGATGATAATATTGTTGTATCGTCTAGTGATAAGTTAAATGCTGTTGATGTTGAAACTTTGGTTTATCCTGGTTTTCCTACTGATTTGCAACAACCTTTTGTTCCTTTTTTAACTCAATGTGAAGGAATAAGTAGGTTAAAGGAAACGATATACGAAAATAGGTTTCAAAATATTCCTGATACTGTTAGGATGGGTGCAGATATTTCTGTTCGTGATAATGAGGTTGCAATAATTAAAGGAAAAACTGATTTATGTGGTTGCGATGTTGTTGCTACTGATTTAAGAGGTGGGGCATCAATGTTAATATGTGGTCTTATTGCATCTGGTGTTACTACGGTTGATAATATAGGGCATATTCTTAGGGGATATGATAATATTGTTTTTAAACTTAAATCTGTTGGTGCTAAAATTGAATTGATTTAATATAATTTAATAGGTGAAATATGAAAAAGGTTATATTAATATTAATTCTTTTTTTATCTTGTTATTTAATATATAATTTTACCAATGATTCAAGAATTGATTATTTGGTTATTGGAGATGGTATTTCTTCGGGAGTAAATAAATATGGTATAAAAAAGTATGGTTATTCTGATTATGTTAGGGAATATCTTAGTGATAATGATAGGTTATCTTCATATAATGATAGTTTTACTGGTTATGATTATAGGGTTACTGATTTGCTTAGAATTATAGAATATAATGATACTAAGGAAATTAAAGGTAAGAATGTTAATTTGAACATGTTAATAAAAAAGGCAGATGTTATTACTTTATCTGTTGGTATGAATGAGTTATATTACAAGATTAATAGTGATGGGGTAAATGTATATAATTATATGAATGCTCTTTTGGAGGATATGGAACATTTGCTTATGCATATTAATAAGTTTAATCATAAGAAGGTTTTTGTTTTGGGATATTATAATATTGGTAGTTCACAAGAAGAGATTAATTATATTAATGCTAAGTTAAAGTTAATTGTGGATAATCAGGGATTTATATATGTTGATTTGTCTAAAATATTTGATAATAATCCAATTTATTTTGATAATAGTGATAGTTTTATTCCGAATAATTATGGATATTTAAAAATTTCACAAATAATTGTTGAAAAATTAAAAAATTATTGATATAATATTATCCGTATTTATTACTATGACTTTTTGTCATGGCGGAAGGAGAGAAAAAAATGAAAGCAAATATTCATCCAAAACAAACTGAAACTAAATTTGTGTGTGCTTGTGGAAATGTTATTACTGCAAAATCTACTTTAGGTAAAGCAGAACAATCAATTGATACTTGTAATATGTGTCATCCTTTCTATACTGGTAAACAAACTGGTTCTTCAAGAAAGGGTCAAGTTGACAAATTTAATAAGAAATATGGATTTGATAAAGAAGCAAAATAGTCTTCTTTTTTCTTTTGCCTTTGTTGTATTTTATTTAAAATTATGATATTCTTATTATAGGATAGTGATTATATGAGGAATATTAAAAAAATTATTTTATTAGTTTTTGTTATTTTGCTTACTGGATGTACTAATTATGATATGTCTATGAAGATAGATAAGGATAAGAGTATGTTATTTAGTATTACTATTTTATCTGATAATCAGAATGAGATAAGTAATGGTATTATTATTTTGAAAGAGAAATATGAGAAATATGGTTTTGTTGTTAGTGAATATAATCAAGGTAATGGTTATGGTGTTGTAATGACTAAAAAGTTTGATGATATTGATGATATTTCTTTTGGTAAACGAAGTGATGAGTTTGATTTGTTATACTTTTATAATAATGACTATGATAGTAATATAGAAAAGAATATGTTTAATGTTGATAAGGAATTTTATACTAATAGATATGCTGCAAATTTTATTGTTGATTTATCTGGTTATGCTAATTTGAGTGCTTCAAGTATTACTTATAGTGTTTATTTACCTAATGGTTCAGTTAATAATAATGCTAGTATAGTTAGTGATGATGGAAAGACATTAACTTGGAATATAACTTCATATGGTAAAAATGATATTGATTTTGTTTTTGAATTGAGTAGTTATGATAATGTTTATTATGCTATTGCTATAATAATTGCTATTGCTTTGTTATTTTTAATTATTAGAAATTTATTTGGTAAGAATGATGAAACTAATAATAATGATAGTGTTAAGTATAGCAATTATGGTGTAAATAATCAAAACAAGAATTATAGTAATTATGGTATGAATAATCAGATTAAGAATTATAATCAAAACAGGAATTATAGTAATTATAATCAAAATAATAGTTATAATAAACAAGTGGGAGTTAATAAAACTAATGAGGTTTCTGATACTGATGGTGTTTTAAAGGAAATGGAAAGGTTAACTAAGAAGACTATGGGGAATGCTCCGGTTGGTAATGTTAATGAACCTGTAAAAAATAGTGATAAGAAATTTGATTTATTTGGTAAGAAGAAGGAGGGTGTTAATACTAATGTAATGGAAAGTAATAATTCTGTTAATGATATTAATGTTAATACTTCGATATTAAATGTTCCTGTTATACCAAAGGGTGAAAACAATGAACTTAATATTAATCGTAGTAATAATGATATGGATATTTTTGAGATTCCTGTTGATTTAAATGCTAGTAATAATAATACGCAATTAGATGATGAAGATAAGGTTAAGGGAGCGATAATTAAAGTTAATAATCAAGATGTTGTTACTGATATTAAGAATAGAAATGATGAAATGTAGGAAACTACATTTTCCTTTACAGTTAAGTGTTAAGTGATGTTAAAAATATATTAAAATATTTAAATAAATGATATACTATATATGAAGGGAATGATAAAATGAGAATAGGTATTTGTAATGATCATCGTGGGGTAATTACTAAAGAATATTTGGTATCTTATTTAAAGAGTTTTGATTATGATGTAGTTAATTATGGTACTGATAATACTGATGCGGTTGATTTTCCGGATTATGCTTATAAACTTGGAAAGGGATTATTAAATAAGGAAATAGATTTAGGTATTGCTATTTGTGGTACTGGAATTGGTATGAGTATTGCTTTAAATAAAATGAAAGGTATTACTTGTGCAAAGGTATCTACGGTTAGTGAAGCAATATTATCTAGAGCACATAATAATGCTAATGCAATTGCTATATCTGAGGAATTGCCTGAGGAATTAGTTAAGGAAATAATTAATAAGTTTATTAATACGCCTTTTTCTAATATTGATAGATATATTATTAGAAATGATAAGATTAAAAAGATAGAAAATGAGTAAGTTAATTTTATATGTAATAGTTATTCCTTTTGTTGTATGGGGATGTGATAGTATTAATATTAATTCTATATTTAAGAGAAATAGGTATTATCAAGCAAGAATATTTTATATGATATTTATTTTTGGTTTAAGTTATTTGACTGTTAATTTTTTATATGATTTTATGAATATTTTTAGTAATATATTTTGACAAATTTTGTTTGTTTAAGGGAATATAATTTTAATGGGTGAAAGTATGAAAAAAGTTATTATTTTTACTTTATCTATTATTTTAATTCCTTTTTTTGTTGTATTTATATATAAGTTATATTTTGTAAAGGAAATAGAATTAAACTATATAGAAAATAGGACTATTAGGGTTAAGAGACTTGGTAGTAATACTATTCAGATTATGCCTTTGGAAGAGTATATTGTTGGTGTTATTGCGGGAGAGATGCCGATTTATTTTAATGAAGAGGCAATGAAGGCACAGGCAATTGCTTCCAGAAGTTATGCAATTAAAAGAATTGGTTATAATATGAATATGGAGTATGATGTTGTTGATTCGGTTATGAATCAGGTTTATTTAGATGATGATTATTTGAAGCAAGCGTGGAAATTTAATTATAAGGAAAACATTAATAAAATAAGAAGGTGTGTTAATGCTACTTTGGATAAGGTAATGTATTATGATGATGAGGTTATTGATGCTTTGTTTTTTTCTACTAGTAATGGTTATACTGAAGATGCTAGTGTTATATTTGGCCTTGATTTGCCTTATTTAAAGAGTGTTGAGAGTTTCTGGGATAAGGATACTTCTTCGGCATTTGTTAGTAGCACTAGTATTAGTTTAAAAAATTTTTTTGAAAAATTGGGACTTCCTTATTCAGATGATTTGGAAATAGAGGTTGTTAGTAAGAGTGAGACGGGAAGGGTTATTAAATTAAAAATTAATGATACTTTATTTTCGGCAAGTGATGTTTATAATAAACTGGGATTAAGGTCTTATGATTTTTCGTTTGTAAAAAAAGATGATAAGGTTATTATTAATACTTGTGGATACGGACACGGTGTTGGTATGAGTCAGTATGGTGCTTTGGGTATGGCACTTGATGGTTATAGTTATGAGGAAATACTAAAATATTATTATACTGGTGTAACTATTGATAATATTAAATAAAAAATGTATAAAATTTCTATTTTAGGAAAAACTTAAAATAGAGGTGAAAGAAATGAGAGAAAAAATTAAATCAATTGTAGTTCCTGGTATTTATGTTGCTTGTCTTTGTGTTTTTGTTTTAAGTTTGTATTTTGTTCAAAGGTTGTTGTCTAGTTCACTGTTAAGTGATAAGAATTTAATTGATAAGGATACTGAATTTGTTGATAAGGAAATAGTTGATAATTATGATTATTTACCTGTTGTAGGGACTAATGATGTTATAATTAAACCTTTTACTGGGGATAATGTTAAGGTGTCTAGGGGATTTTATGATTATAATTCAGAATCTGGTACTCAAGAAAATTCAATTATTTATTATGAGAATACTTATATGCAAAACTCTGGTGTTGATTATTCTTCGGATGATGTGTTTGATGTTGTTAGTATTTTAGATGGAGTGGTAATTGATGTTAAGGCAGATAATATATTAGGTACTACAGTGGAAATTAGGCATACTAATGAACTTATTAGTGTTTATCAAAGTTTGTCAGATATTACTGTTAAGGTTGATGATAAGGTAGTTAGGGGGCAAATTATTGGTAAGAGTGGTGAATCTAATATTAATAAGTCTTTAGGAAATAGTTTACACTTTGAACTTTATTATATGGGAAAAATTGTTAATCCTGATTCATATTATAATAAAAGTTTAGGGGATTTATAGGCATTTATTGCCTTTTTTTAAAACATAACTTGGGTAATCTTTAATATAATTTATTAAGGAGAGGTTATGAAGAAAGAGATTATTAATAGGGTTCTTTTGGAATCTGAATATATATTAAAAACTAAGGAAACTGTTAGGGAAATTGCTAAGGTATTTAATGTTAGTAAGAGTACGGTTCATAAGGATTTGACTGATAGGTTATTAGAGATAGATGAGAAAATGTATATTAGAGTGTCAAGTGTTTTGAAATATCATTTAGATATTAGACATATTCGTGGGGGATATGCGACAAAGTGTAAGTTTTTAAATAAAAAAATAGAGATTTAACTATAAAAAAAAGTTAAAATATGGTAAAATATACTGTAAGGATGGTGATATTATGTTTAATAAAGACATCGGAATAGATTTGGGTACTGCGAATGTACTTATATATATAAAGGGACAAGGTATAGTATTAAATGAACCCAGTGTTGTGGCAATTGATTCGGAAACAAAGAAACCTTTGGCGGTAGGAATTGAAGCACACGAAATGTTAGGTAGAACTCCGGGTAAAGTAAAAGCAATTAAACCTATGAAGGATGGTGTAATTGCGGATTTTGAAACAACGGGAGTAATGCTTGATTACTTTATTAAAAAGGTTAATGGTAAGAATTTTTTATCTCGTCCTAGAATTTTGATTTGCTGTCCTTCGAATATTACACAGGTAGAAAAAAATGCAATTAAAGAAGCAGCAGAACGTACTGGAGCAAAGAAGGTTTTCTTGGAAGAGGAACCTAAAGTTGCTTCGATTGGGGCAGGAATGGATATTTCTAAACCAAGTGGTAATATGGTTATTGATATTGGGGGAGGTACAACTGATATTGCTATTTTATCTTTAGGAGGAATAGTTAATAGTACCTCGATTAGAATTGCTGGTAATGCATTTGATAATGATATTGTTAAATATATAAAGGATAAATATAAACTTCTTGTTGGCGAAAGAACGGCAGAAGAAATTAAAATGGCTATAGGTACGGTATTTCCTGGTTCTAGAAATGAAAAAATGGAAGTTAGGGGAAGAGATTTAGTTACTGGTTTACCTCATTCGATTACTTTGACTTCTTCGGAAGTTGAAGAGGCATTAAGAGAAAGCGTTTATTTAATTATTCATGCGATAAAAGGTATATTAGAACAAACTCCACCGGAATTATCTGCGGATATTATAGATAAGGGAATTGTTCTTACTGGTGGTGGTGCTTTGGTAGATGGATTTAGCGAACTTTTATCTCAAGAACTTAAGGTTCCTGTATTTATTGCAGAAAGTCCACTTACTTGTGTTGCTGAAGGTACTGGTATTCTTTTGGATAATTTGCATATGTTAGACCGTTAGGTCTTTTTTTCTTTGTCTTGTAAAAATAGATATTAGATGTTATAATTAAATTGGTGATATTATTGTGAAAGAATATAAATTAGGAAGTATTGTAATTATGAAAAAAGATCATCCGTGTGGAACTAATAAATGGGAAATTGTTAGAATGGGAGCGGATATAAAGATAAAATGTCTTAATTGTGGTAGATGTATTATGATACCTAGAATAGAATTTAATAAGAAATTAAAGAAAGTGGTGGAATAATGGGAAAGAAAAAGGAATTGAGATTACATCCAGCGTTATTATTTTTGATATTAACTCTTGTTGTAATGGTTGTTAGTAGTGTTGGTAGTATTTTAAATATTGAAGCAAGTTATTATAATGTTAATAGTAATACTGGTAATTTAGAGAGTGTTCTTGTTGTTATTAATAATTTGTTTAATAGAACGGGATTACAATATTTGATTAGTAATATGTTATCTAATTTTATTAATTTTGCTCCGTTAGGAAATTTAATTATTGGTCTTCTTGGGGTTGGGGTAGCATATAAATCAGGTTTTTTGAATTCTTTATTTAGACTTCTTTCTAAGAAAATTAGCAGGAAGGCATTTACTTTTATTGTTGTGTTACTTGGAATTATATCTAGTATGTTTTTTGAAGTTGGATATGTAATTTTAATTCCATTATCTGCGATATTATTTTTAAATTTAGGTAGGCATCCTTCGGCAGGTATATGTGCTGCTTTTGCGGGTATTACTTTTGGATATGGGGCAAATTTTGTTGTTAATGGTCTTGATAGTATGCTTATTTCTTATACTAGTTCAGCAACTTCAATATTAGATAAAACTTATAATGTTAATTTATCTGGTAATTTGATATTTATGATTATTAGTTCTGTTCTTATTGCATATTTTGGTATGATTGTTACTGAAAAGTATATTATTCCTAAACTTGGTAGATATAATTTTGATGAAGATGATCCGGTTTATGGGATAGATGTTACTACTAGAGAGAAAAAAGGTGTAGCAATAGCGTTGCTTGCTTCAATACTTATTGTTTTAATACTTGTTTATTGTATTATTCCTGGTTTACCTTTTTCTGGTTTGTTTTTATACTTAAAAGATAAGTTGTATGTTGACCAATTATTTGGGGAAAATTCTTATTTTAATCAAGGTGTAGTATTTTTATTTAGTTTGTTATTAATTATATCTGGAACAATATATGGTTTTAGGGTTAAGACTATTAAAAATAATAGGGATTTGGTTGATGGAATGAGTTATTATTTAAAGGATGTTGCTTCGATTCTGGTTTTAATATTTTTTGCTTCACAATTTTGTATGATATTTAAGCAAACTAATATTGGTGTATTTATTGTAGCATCTTTAACAGAAATTTTAAATTCAATAGAAATAACAGGTTTATTACTTGTTGTTGTAACATTTATTTTGGTTATGATATGTACTATATTTGTACCTACTGCTTCGACTAAGTGGGCGATACTTTCTCCGGTTGTTGTGCCGATGTTTATGCAAAGTTCTTTAACTCCGGAATTTGCTCAAGCGGTGTTTAGAGCAGCGGATAGTTCAATTAAGGGTATGACTCCATTATTTACATATTTTGTGGTATTTATTGGATTTTTACAAATATATAATAAGAAAAAGAATGATGTTATTTCTCTTACTGATGCACTTAGTTTGATGATGCCATATGCGATAGTGTTTTCTATTTTATGGTTTGTTATAATTCTTGGCTTTTATATAATAGGTATTCCTATTGGTATAGGTACTGGGGTTATGTTATAGAAATAAAGTATTTTATACTTTGTTTTTTTCTATTGTTAAATGCTATTTTTTTTGTTATAATAAATGTCGAAAGAAGTGATATAAAATGAGTTTAACTGCGGGAATTGTGGGTTTACCTAATGTTGGTAAATCAACTTTATTTAATGCAATTACTAAACAAACTATTTTGGCTGCAAATTATCCTTTTGCTACGATTGATCCTAATGTTGGAATTGTTAATGTTCCAGATCCTAGAATAGAAAAATTAAATGAGATGTATCATCCTTTGAGACTTGTTCCTACATCATATGAATTTAATGATATTGCTGGTCTTGTTAAGGGTGCTTCGACTGGTGAAGGACTTGGTAATAAGTTTTTATCTCATATTAGGGAAGTTGATGCAATAGTAGAGGTTGTTAGATGTTTTGAGGATTCAAATATTATTCACGTTGATGGTAATGTTGATCCTATTAGGGATATTGAGGTTATAAATATTGAACTTATTATGTCTGATTTAGAGATAATAGATAATAGGATTAATAAAATAGGTAAAAAGGCGATGACTACTAAAGATAAGAAAGATATTAAGGAAATAGAATTGTTAACTAGAATTAAATCTTCTTTGGAAAGTGGAATACCTGTTAGAAAGATTTCTATTGATGAAGAAGAGCAAGCAATAATTAATTCGTTTCATTTGATTACTGCCAAACCTATTATATATGTTGCTAATGTTAATGAAAATGATGTTGTAAATGGTAATAGTTATGTTGATAAGGTGAGAGAATATGCTAAAAATGAAAATAGTGAAGTTGTGGTTATTTGTGCTAAAATAGAAAGTGAATTAGTGGAACTTCCTGAAGAAGAACAAATAGAGTTTTTACGTGAAATTGGTATAGAACAAAGTGGATTATCACAACTTATTAAAAAGACTTACTCTTTACTTGGTCTTGCTACTTATTTTACTGTAGGTAGTGATGAAGTTAAAGCGTGGACGTTTAAAAAGGGAATGAAAGCACCTGCTTGTGCGGGAATTATTCATACTGATTTTGAAAGAGGTTTTATTAGAGCGGAAGTAATGTCTTATGATGATTTGGTTTTATATGGAGATGAAGTAAAAGTAAAAGAAAATGGTAAAATGAGACTTGAGGGTAAAGAATATATAATGCAAGATGGAGATATTTGCCATTTTAGATTTAATGTGTAAAGTTATATTTTTGTATAACTTTTTTCTTTTTGTTTAAATATTTTTTATGATATGATATAATTAAAATGAAAGGATATGATTATTATGGATAGATGTGATGTTTTAGAAAAAGATACTTGGGATTTGAGAGTAATATATGATGAAACTGATAAGTTTAATAGTGATTATGAAGAAGTAAGAAACTTAATTAATGATATTAAGAAATATGAAAATACTATGTTAAATAGTGCTAAAGAGTTTTACGAAACACTTAATAGTTATTATTCTGTTTCTAGAAGACTAGAAAAGTTATATTGTTATGCTAATTTGTTATTTGATACTGATACTTCAGATAATGTTAGTCAATCTTTAAAGGGAAAAGTAACTAATTTGTATGCTTTACTTGAAAAGAATAGTTATTTTATTGTTCCTAATATTTTAAAATTGGAATATAGTGATATAGAAAGGTTTTATAAGAAAGTTCCTGAACTTAAGGAATATGAAATTGCTTTAAGGGAAGAGTTTAGATTTAAGGAGCATACTTTATCTGATAATGAGGAAAAACTTTTATCTAGTTTAGGTAAGATGTTAGGTAATAATTATGATACTTATGAGTTATTTAAAGATTGTGATTTATCTTTTGGAGATATTACTTTAGAAGATGGTAGTAAGGTTACAATTAATAATAGTAATTATTCTTTATATATTGAAAATAAGAATAGGGAAATAAGAAGAGATACTTTTGTAACTTTATATAAGACTTATAAACAATATAAGAATACTTTTGCGTCTTTAATTTCTAATAATATTAATGAAGATATTTCTATTAGTAAGATTAAAAAATATAATAGTGCAATTGAGTGTTCTTTATATAAAGATGAAATAGATTTGTCTGTTTATGATAATTTGATATCTAGTGTTAATGATGGTTTATCTATTCTTTATAAATATTATGATATTAAAAAGAAGGTTTTGGGTGTTTCTGAACTTCATTTGTATGATGTTTATGTTTCAATGTTAAAGGAATATAATAAGGAATATAAATATGATGATGCAGTAGAAATAGTTAAGAGGGCACTTGGTGTTTTGGGTGAAGATTATATTAAGGTAATTGATGATGGGATTAAAAAGAGATGGATTGATGTATATCCAACGAAAAATAAGAGAACTGGTGGATATTCATCTGGGGGATATGATACTTATCCATATATTCTTTTAAATTATCAAGATAAATATAATGATATGTCTACTTTAGCACACGAATTAGGTCATTCGATGCATAGTTATTATGCTAGAAGTAATAATAGTTATATTTATGGCGATTATTCTATTTTTGTAGCAGAGGTTGCTTCGACTGTTAATGAATTATTACTTGCTAAATATATGCTTAAAAATAGTTCTAGTAAGGAAGAAAAGTTATATATTTTAAATAAATTAATGGAATTATTTAGGGCAACTATTTTTAGACAAACTATGTTTGCAGAGTTTGAACGAGATATTTATAATTTATCTGAAAATGATGAGGTATTAACTGCAGATAAGTTATGTGATATGTATTATCTTCTTAATAAAAAGTATTTTGGTGATAATGTAGTAATTGATGATGAAATTAGATATGAATGGGAAAGAATACCACATTTTTATTACAATTTCTATGTTTATAAATATGCAACTGGTTTATCTTATGCTTGTAATATAGTTAATAATATTTTATCTGGAAAAGAAAATGCGGTAAAAAATTATATTAATTTCTTGAAATGTGGTAGAACTAAAAATCCTAGAGATTCTTTGCTTGTTGCAGGGGTAGATATTACTAAAAAAGAAGTTGTTGATAATGCAATTAAGATGTTTGATGATATTCTTAATGAGTTTAATTTGTTGTATTTTGGAGAATAGGTATGAAGAGTTTAAATGATTTAAAAAAAGATTTGAGTGATTATATTAATAAGTATAATGATAAGAAAGATAAACGAGAAATACTTGAGTGTAATGCTGGTATTTACAAACAAATATTAGATATTTTATATTGTGATTATGAAGAAATATATGATAATAGTTTATTATTAGATGTTTGTTTAGATACACTTTTTGGGGATAAGTATAATAGAGTTAGTCAATTAGTATATTCGATGCATATTAATAAAGATAAGGAAGGTAATGATTTTAAGAAATTAAAGGAAGAATTTACAAAACTTAGAACTGAAATATATAGATTATCTTTAGAAAACGGTGAAAAATTAAATGATATAAATGAAGAGTTAGAATTGTTAGAAGAAGATATTAATTATGCAAAAATGGTAGTTAATTATTTGAAACATAATCTTGTAATTGGTAAAAAATATCTTTATTCACTTCCTGTTTTACTTGAGGAACTTGGTTATGATAAGACTGAAATTGCTATTATGGTTGAAAAGATATTTAATAGAAATGGTGAATTATATAATAGAAATAGACATAAAATTGGAAAGAAAGAAAAATACAGAATTGTTGATTTGCTTTCTTTTGGCAGTGAGAAATTTGATTATCCTTTAGTTAAAAATCCTGAAGGAAAGATTAATGTTGCTAATTCTATTTTAGGAATTTTAGAGAAGTATGAAAAAGATGTTGATGTGGATAATTATTATGCTTTTTTACCTGTACTTGATGGAAATGAATATTCTTTAGAGGATTTTAGATATATATTTTATAAAGTATTAGAGAAACTTCGTGATAAATTAAACGAACAAGTTGAGTTGTTTAAAGATGATGATTTTATGATGGATTTGGAAATAAAGAAAGATATTAGAAATGATTGTAATTCTTTGATTAAACAATATAACTTGATTAGAAATTATATGGATAGTGAGATTAAGAGATATTATGAGACTAAGTATGGTGAAAAAGATACTAAAGAAGTTGTTCCTAGTGAAAAAGGTGTTGTAAATAAGTTAAAATATTTAGTTAGCAAAGCAGGTAATCCATATATTCTTTCTGATTTTAAAGATATAGATTATGAGTATATTGAAGAAGTGTTAAAATTAATTATGGATTTTAAATATGGGGAAATAGGGCCAGATAAATTTAAAGCATTAAATGATTTGGGAAAAGTATATGAATTGAGACTTCCGATTAACCAAGTTAGAGTGGTTATGGAGAGTTTAGGTAATAATGAGTATTTAGTACGTGGTGCTTTTATTAAGAAAGTTGATGCTGCAGGTAAAAAATATAGTATGTTGTCAAAAAGAATTGGTACTATTTCAGATGATCCAGAATCTATCGAAGAACAATTGACAGAATATGTTAACAAAAATAAGAGAAAATGGACTAGATAATTAAAAAACTATTTACTAAATTTAAATTATTTGTTATAATACTTCGTGAGCGAAAGCTCCTTGCTCGTATAGAGCCGAGAGACCATAAGGAGGTGTAAGAATGAAAAAATATGAAATTATGTTCATTGTAAGATCTGATGCTAGTGAAGAAGAAAGAAAATCTTTAGTGCAAACTTTAGAAAAAGCTTTAACTGATAATAAGGCAACAATTACTTTATCAAAAGAACTAGGACAAAGAGAATTAGCATATGAAATTGCTAAATGTAAATCAGGTTTTTATTACTTATATAACATTGAAGCAACTGATGATAAAGCAATTAATGAATTTAAAAGAATTGCTAAAATTGAAGAAAATGTTATTAGAGATTTAGTATTAAACTTAGATAAGTAGTCGGAGGAAAAATGAATAGAGTAGATTTAGTCGGAAGACTTACAAGAGATCCTGAATTAAGACATACTACTTCAGGTAGAGCAGTTTGTCAAATTAGTTTAGCGATTAATAGAACTTTTACTAATCAAAATGGAGAAAGAGAAGCAGATTTTATTAATGTTGTTGTTTGGGATAAGCAAGCAGAAAATGTTAGTAAATATGTTACTAAAGGAAGATTAGTGTCAGTTGAAGGAAGACTTCAATCTAGAAGTTATGATGATAAGGATGGAAAAAAAGTTTATGTAACTGAAGTTGTTGCAAATAATGTACAATTTTTGAGTGCTGGTGGTAATACTAATAGTCAACCACAAGTTCAAGAATCAAATCCTTTTGATTTTGATTCAGCACCAAGTGCACCAACTCAAACTGTTTCTGTTGAAAAAGATCCATTTGAAAGTTTTGGAGAATCAGTTACTATAAGTGATAATGATTTACCATTCTAATAAAGGAGGAATAAGCAATGGCAGATTTTCGTAATAAGAAGAGAAAAAAAATATGTCATATGTGTGCTGGTAAAACAGTAGATTATAAAGATGTTATGATTATTAGTAAATATATTGGGGATACTGGAAAGATTTTACCAAGAAGATTTACTGGTACTTGTGCTAAGCACCAAAGACACGTTGCTGAACAAGTTAAGTTAGCAAGATATATGGCATTTATACCATTTGTAAAATAATTTTAGGAATACTTAGGTATTCTTTTTTTTATTAAATATATACGAACAAATGTATGTAAAAGTATTGACTATAAAACTATTTTATTGTATAATTAATTAGAAAAATAAGTGAGGTGTATGTATGAATTATATTATTATTGGACTTTTAGTAATTATAATAGTTTTGGTAATTATTTCTATTGTAAAAAATGTTAATGAGTCTAATATTACAGAGAGATTGGGTAAATTAGAGAATACTACGATTAAGGAATTATCTTCATTTCAGGTTGAATTAATGAAAAATACTAATGATAATTTTGATAAACTAAATACTAAGTTAGAAAATAAACTTAATATGATAAATGATAAAGTAAATGAAAGATTAGATGAGAGCTTTAATAAGACAAATAAAACATTTACTTCGGTATTAGAAAGACTTAGTAAAATTGATGAAGCACAAAAGAAAATAGACAATTTATCTTGCGATATCGTCTCTTTACAAAGCATTTTAACTGATAAAAAGAGTAGGGGAATTTTTGGAGAAATTAATTTAAAACATATTTTAGTTAGTATTTTTGGAGAAAGAAATGATAATGTTTATAGGTTACAATATACTTTTTCAAATAAAACTATTGCAGATGCGGTTATTTTTGCTCCGGAACCACTTGGTACTGTGGCAATAGATTCGAAATTTCCTTTAGAAAATTATCAAATTATGGTGGATAAAAATAAAAGTCAGTTAGAAAGAAATATGGCAGAAAAACAATTTAAAATTGATGTTAAAAAACATATTGATGCAATTAGTGAAAAATATATAATTCCTGGTGAGACTTCTAATCAAGCGATAATGTTTTTACCAGCGGAAGCATTATTTTCGGAAATTAATGCATATCATAGTGATTTGGTAGAATATGCTCATAGAAAAAATGTATGGATTACTTCTCCGACAACTTTAATATCAACATTTACTGTTATTCAAGTATTATTAAAGAATATGGAAAGAGATAAATATACTTCGATTATTCACGAAGAATTAAATAAATTAGGATTAGAATTTTCTAGATATAAGGAAAGATGGGATAAACTTTCTAGGAGTATAGAAACTGTTAATAAAGATGTTGAAAATATTCATATTACTACTGATAAGATTAGTAAGAGATTTGAATCTATTAGTAGTGTTGATATAAAAAATAATCAATTTTTGGAATAAAAAAATGCGTCTTATTGCTTAATTATATTCATAATATTAATTAGGTGATAGTGTTGTTACGCATTTTTTTCTTTTTGTTTGGTTTTGGTCTTATGGTTGTTGGATTTACATATGTAATTTTATATCTTAATTTGCTTAGTATTGGGTATAATTTTTTAGAATATGTTAATTTTATATTTAGTAGGATAGAGTGTTATTTTATTTTTGTGGGATTAGTTATTTTAATATTATCTATTTGTATAAAAGGAGATGCAAAATATGAATTATATTTATGATATTGTATTAAATTTTAATAAGGATTATTATGAGTTTTATGAATGGAAGAAATCTGATAAGGTAATTAATGTGAAGAAAATACCGGCATTTAGGGTAGATAGTAAGGATATAGTTAATTTTAAATATAATATGGTTAAAGTTGATACTAGTTTTTTAAATAAGATATGTAATTTGACTTTTTTTTATACGAAGGTAGATTATAAGTATGTTTGTTTATTTTCTGATTCAAATGAGACTATTGGAGTAATGTTTGATAAAACTGGTAGGTTAATTAAAAGAAGTAGTTTAGTGTTTGATGAAGAAGATGAAGTTAATGAAGAAGTTTATAGTAAGAATATAACAGAGATTAATTATATTGAGAACACTATTGTTAAACCAGAGTGTATTTCTAGACTTGATAAGGAAAAAATGGAATATTTATATAAATTTATTAATAATTTGGATTCTTTTAAAGATGCTGATATTTTAAAATATATTTATTATGATTATTTTGAAAAAGAGATAGATAATCCAATAAGAATAAAGGAAGAGTTAAATAGAGAGATATTTAATTTAGAGGGAAATAGAAATAAATTGTATGAGTTAGTTAAAATATTAAAGAAAGTAAGGATGTAAAAGGACATATTTTTTTGTAAAGAATGTGTTTTTTTTCTTTGATTAATATAATATTTGTGGTATTATTAAGATAAGGAAGGTGCGTAGTATGAATGAAAGTAATTTATGGATTGATATAATATCTAAATTTTATACTAATTTACATAATACTGATAGAGTGTTAAAAGCATCAGATTTATCTGATAATCGAAGAGAAAGATTATTTAAATATTTTGAAAGATTAGAAGAGTTACATAAAAAAGTTGCAAATAGTGAGAGTAAGACTGGTGAAAAATTGCTTAAGAGTTTTTATTATGATTTGTATGTTATTAAACCAGAAGATATACCTGAATCTTATTTTCAAAAACAAATAAGTATTGCTAGAGAAAGAGGATATGGAAATATTAAACTTACTCCAGAAAATAGAAAGCAAATGATTGATCAAATAATCGAAGATCAAAAGGAAAGTTTAGATAAATGGATTGAATATTTTTTATATAATGAAGAGAGTAAATCATATGAAATGTGGGAAAAATATTGGGTATTTCAAGGATTACAAAGTTTAGGTAAGTATGATAAAGAAAAAGGGAAATTTAGTAAGAGAGATAAGAATACCGTATATCCATTTCCACCAGTAGAAAAAGAATATGTATTTACTACTTTAAAATTAATGGAAGATTATATAAAAGGTAAAGATACTGAAGATGAGATTAAATCAGCACTTGGGTCTGGAAACTTTAAGTTATTATACGAATATGTTATAAGACAAAGTTTATTAAAAGGAGAACATCAAAGTAATACTACTCAAGGAAAATGGGTAAAATACGAACAAGGAAGTGATTATAATATTCTTCGTAATTCACTTCAAGGGTATTATACTGGTTGGTGTACTGCTGCAGGAGAAAATTTTGCAAAGGGTCAGTTAAGTAATGGGGACTTTTATGTTTATTATACACTTGACAAAAATGGAGAAGCAAAGGTACCTAGAATTGCTATTAGAATGGATGGGAAAGATAAGATTGGTGAAATAAGAGGGATAGCAGATAATCAGAATATGGAACCTGAAATGTTACCAATATTAGAAGAAAAACTAAAAGAATTTCCAGATAGAGAAAAATATTTGAAGAAAGAACACGATATGAAATTACTTACTTTGATTGATAAGAAAGTAAACAGTGATAAAGAACTTACTATTGATGAAATTGCATTTTTATATGAGATTGAGGAAGAAATATCTGGATTTGGGCAAGATCATGATCCTAGAATAGAAGAAATAAAAAGTAAGAGAAATGCTATTCAGGATTTGAATAAGGTGTTTGCTAGTGGTAAGACGTTTAAAAGAATAATGTTATTCAATTTGAGAAATGTTACTGATTTGAAATTGCCAGAAACTGTTGATGGGGATTTAATTTTAGATGTATCAAATGCCAACGGATTAAAATTACCGCAATCCATTGGTGGAAATTTAATTTTAAATAAATTAAAAAGTGCTGTAGGTCTAAAATTACCTCAATCCATTGGTGGAAATTTAGCTTTAAATAATTTAACAAGTGTTAAAGAATTAGTGTTACCTCAAACTGTTGGTGGGAATTTAGAATTATGGAATTTAGCAATTGCCAAAGGATTAGAATTACCTCAATCCATTGGTGGAAATTTAGATTTAAGAAGATTAATAAGTGCTGAAGGATTAAAATTACCTCAATCAATTGGCGGAAATTTATGTTTAAATGAATTAACAAGTGCTAAAGGATTAGAATTGCCTCAATCCATTGGTGGAAATTTAGATTTAAGTAGATTAATAAGTGTTGAAGGATTAAGATTACCTCAAACTATTGGTGGAAGTTTATGTTTAACTGAATTAACAAGTGCTGAAGGATTAAGATTACCTCGATTTGTCGGAAAAGGTATATATTTAAATAGTTTAACAAGTGCCGAAGGATTAGAATTTCCTCAATCCATTGGTGAAGATTTATATTTAAATAGATTAACAAGTGCTAGAGGAGTGGTGTTACCACAAACTATTGGTAGAAATTTGTTTTTTAGTGAATTAGTAAGTGCTGAAGGATTAGAATTTCCACAAGTAGTTGATAGTATCATTATTCCAAAATTAACAAATGCTAAAGGATTGATATTACCACAATTTGTTAATAATATTATAAATTTGAAGGGACTAGTGAGTGCAGATGGTTTAAAACTACCTTATGATTTTGATTTAAATAAACTATATTGTTCTCAAGAGATTAAGGATGCAATAATGGGAAATCCTGATTTATATTATATGAAACCCCCAGTTGATGAGAATGGTAATCATATTAAAAGATAAAACTCTAGAAAAATCTAGGGTTTTTGTGTGTGAAAAAAAGATAGTTTAAATTTTATTTGAAACTATCTTTATAATTATTGTATTTGCTTTCTAAAACTGTATCATAGAAAGTGAATTTATTTTCTTCACGAAGATTTATAAGTGCTTTGTAATAAAGATTTGAATCTGCATCTTTTTTTGCTGTTGCAAGTTCATCGATAATTGCGTCTTTTACTTCATCAAGTGCAGGTTTTTCTTTTTGGTCTATACGATAAATTACGTGATATCCATAAGTTGTTTTTACTGGTTCGGTTGTGTATTTATCATTTTCTAGATTTCTTAAAGCATTCATATAACTTTCTTGAATATTAGAATTAAATGCTTTGTAACCTAATTCTTCGTAAGTTGTTGAATCTTTGTATTCTTCTTTTACTTCGTCAAATGTTTTACCTTCGTTTAATTTAGTAATAATTTCTTTAGCAATTTTTTCTGCTTCTTCTTCTGTTCTATTGTCATCAACTAAAACTAATAAGTGTTTAGAGTTAATATCACCATAGACATTTTCTTCATAGTATTTATTGATTTCATCTTCAGTAACTAAACTTTTGACGTATTCTTCGTAATATTTATTTCTACGATAGTTAAGTCTTAATGCTTCGATGAATTCACTATGAGAATTAAAACCTTGATTTTGTAAGTATTGTTCTTTAGTATATCCATATTGTGTTGCTTGTGTGTAATACTTATTAGCATGTTCTTCAAGTTCTGTATTCATTTCTGCAGTTTCTTCATATTTTGGTTCTAGAAGCATATTATCAACGCGATTTAATAAATAACTTACTGAATAGTGATCTTTCATATCTTCATATAGAACATCAGCAGTTATTTTTTCACCATTTATTTCAGCAACTGGTTGTGTACCATCAGATAGAGTTGCTATTCTGTCAGGCCATATTATTGTTGTAACTATTGCGGCGATTAATACACCTACTATAAATCCATAAATGCACTTTCTGTTGTTATCTAAGAGTGATAAGAATTTTTCTCCTTTGCTTTCGTTTTTGTTTTTTTGACTTTTTGAATTTTTTTGATTTTTCATTGTTAGTCTCCTTTCTAAAGTATAAATATATAATAGCAAAAATAATTGAAAAAAACAATATTTATTTTGAATTATGATTAAAAATGTGTTTAATTCTTAACTATTATAAGCTTAAATACTCACCTTTTTTGATTTTTTGTATAAAATAATGTGAAAAGACAAAAAAGGAGGGGAAGCATATGGGTAATTGTGGATCATCTGCTGCTATTGTTTTAGTATTATTTATCCTATTAATTATTATACTTGGTGCTTGGATATAAAATTTTAAGGAGGTGTAAAAATGACAACTGGAGATTCTTGCGGATGCAATAATAATTGTAGTAAGTGTGCTAGTGGTTCTAATAATGGACTTTTACTAGTATTAGTTTTATATATTCTGCTTGCTATTATAATTGGTTCAGCGTGGTTTTTTTAAAATTTAATTATATCTAAACTATCTTCGGATAGTTTTTTCGTAAAAAAAGAAACTTATTTAGTAAGTAATTCATAAGTTTCTTTAATTGTTAATTCTTTATCTTCGATATATTTAGGCATTAAATGTAGATGATAGTGTTTTACTTCTTGCTTGTATTTATTGTTTTGTATTAGTGTTACTCCATCACAATTTAGTTTATTCATTAATAATTTTACTATTTCTCTACTTATTTTATTAATATGATCTAATGTTTCATCATCTATATCTAATATACATTCATAATGTTTTTTTGGTATTATTAGACTATGTCCTATACAATTTTGATTAGTATCTAGTATTACTTTTACTATTTCGTCTTCATATATTGTATATGAAGGTATTTCGTTATTTATTATTTTACAAAATATATCCATTTTTTATCACCAATGTTAGTATAACAGAAAAAAAATTTATTGTAAATATTTATGTGATATGTTAAAATTATTTATTGTAGAGGTAGTAAAGTATGAAGAAGAAGTTAGTATTTTTGATTTTATTTTTACTTTTTAGTAATAATGTTTATGCAAAGGAAGAAGTTAAGTTTTTTAAATGTGTTGATGGAGATACAATTAAGGTTTTGCTTAGAAATAATGAAAAGACGGTTAGACTTCTTGCGGTTGATACTCCGGAATCGGTTCATCCAAAAAAGAGTGTTGAATATTATGGAAAAGAGGCATCGGAATATACTTGTAATACTATTACTAATGCTAAAAAAATAGAGTTAGAATATGATAGTAATAGTGATAAGGAAGATAAATATGGTAGATTGCTTGCTTGGGTATTTGTTGATGATTATTTACTTCAAGATTTATTAATTCAAAATAGTTATGCTGAAGTTGCTTATTTGTATGGGGATTATAAATATACGTCTTTATTACAAGATCATCAAAGTATTGCTGAAACTAAAAATGAAGGTATTTGGAATAGTTCTGCTAGGGAAGAATATAATATTAAGAATAATATAACAGAGGATATTAAAGAAGAGTCTACTGATGAAATAAAGGGTACTGTTAGTGATACTATTAAAAAGATTGATTCATTAGATATTAATTGGGATAATTTGACTTTGAATGATATTAAAGAAATACTTGGTATTGTTGTTTTAGCGTTGTTAGTAGCGTTGTGGAAACCTTTGAAAAAGAAATTAAAGAAAAAGATAAAGTAGAAATATGTTAAATTGTGTAAAAGATAGTTTGCTTATATCTTTTTTTCTTTTTTTGTGCTATAATTTAGATAGAAAGGATGATTTTATGAAATACAATATACGTGGAGACAAGATGTTAGTAACTGATTCAATTAAGAATTATGTTGAAACAAAATTGGATAGGTTAAACAAGTATTTTACTGAAGATGATTTAACTGCGAATGTTCTTACTAAAGTTAGGGGGAATAGACAAATAGTTGAAGTTACTATTCCAACTGATAAATTTATTTTAAGAAGTGAAGAAGAAAATGAAGATTTGTATGCTGCGATAGATTTGGTTAGTGATAAACTAGAAAGACAAATTCGTAAGAATAAGACAAAACTTTCAAAGAGAAATAAGATTAATAATAAATATGAATATTTAAATTTCGATTATGAAATAGATAAAGATGAGGAAGATGAAGGGAATATAGTTAAGAGAAAACATTTTGATATGAAACCTATGGATGAGGAAGAAGCGATGTTAGAACTTGAACTATTAGGTCACGAATTCTTTGTTTATAAAGATATGCATACTAATAATGTTTGTGTATTATATAAGAGAAAAAATGGTGGTTATGGTTTAATAGAAACAAATTAGCAAAGATTATCCTTTGCTTTTTTATATAAATACTAGTATTTTATGTTAAAATATAGTAAAATATTGTTTGGAGGATGATGTTATGCTTAAGGTATTAAAAAAAGTATTTGACAATGAATATAAAGAATTAAAAAGATTTGAAAGTATCGCTAATGAAATAGAAGAATTAGATGAAGAAATGAGTAAGTTATCTGATAAAAAGTTAGCGGAAAAAACTAATGAATTTAAAAAGAGATTAGAAGATGGTGAAACTTTAGAAGATATATTAGTTGAAGCATTTGCTGTTGCTAGGGAAGCGGCAAGTAGATGTGTTAATATGAAACCATTTCACGTTCAACTTTTAGGTGGACTTGCGATTCATTATGGTAATATTGCAGAAATGAAAACTGGTGAAGGTAAAACTTTAACTTGTGTTCTTCCTGCTTATTTGAATGCTCTTACAGGTAAAGGAGTACATATTGTAACTGTTAATGAATTCTTATCTACTAGGGACTCTGAATGGATGGGAAGTATATTTAGATTTTTGGGTCTTACTGTTGGTTTAAATCTTCGCGATAAGAGTGCAGCTGAAAAGAAAGAAGCATATAATTGTGATATATTATACACTACAAATAATGAACTTGGATTTGATTATTTGAGAGATAATATGGTTGTTAGAAAAGAAGATAGGGTTCAAAGAGAATTAAATTATTGTATTGTCGATGAAGTTGACTCTATTTTGATAGATGAGGCAAGAACTCCACTTATTATTTCTGGTGGTGTGATGCAGTCAGTTAATTTATATGTTCAAGCAGATAATTTTGTTAAGTCTTTAAAAGAAAATGAAGATTATGTTAAAGATGAAAAGACTAGAAGTATTAATTTAACTGATGAAGGTAGTGCAAAATGCGAACAAAAATTTGGTTTAGATAATTTATATGATATTGCTAATACTGCTTTAGTTCATCATATTAATCAAGCACTTAGGGCAAATTATTTTATGAAAAAAGATGTTGATTATGTTGTTAGTGACGATCAAATAATTATTGTAGATCAGTTTACTGGTAGACTTATGAAAGGACGTGCTTTTTCTGAAGGGTTACATCAAGCAATTGAAGCAAAAGAAGGTGTAACTATTCAACAAGAAACCAAGACTTTGGCTACTATTACATTCCAAAATTATTTTAGAATGTATAATAAGCTTTCTGGTATGACTGGTACTGCAAAGACTGAAGAAGAGGAATTTAGAAATATATATAATATGTTTGTTATTTGTATTCCTACGAATAAACCTGTTATAAGAATTGATGAAACTGATTTACTTTATCCAGGTAAGGAAGGTAAATATAATGCAATTGTTAAAGTAATTGAAATGAAACATAAGGAAGGTCAACCTGTTTTGGTTGGTACAATTGCAATTGAAACTAGTGAAATTATTAGTAAAATGTTAACTAAAAAAGGTATAAAGCACGAAGTTTTAAATGCTAAAAATCACGCTAGAGAAGCGGAAATAATAGCACACGCTGGGGAAAAAGGTGCTGTTACTATTGCTACTAATATGGCAGGACGTGGAACAGATATAAAACTTGGTGAGGGTGTTAAGGAACTAGGTGGACTTTGTGTAATTGGTACTGAAAGACACGAATCTAGAAGAATAGATAACCAATTAAGAGGTCGTGCTGGTAGACAAGGCGATCCTGGATTTACACAATTTTTTGTATCTTTTGAAGATGATTTAATGGTTAGATTTGGTTCAGATAGATATCGTGGTACGTTGGAAAATTTAGGATTTACTGGAGATCAAGCAATAAGAAATAAGATGTTTTCTAAATCTGTTGAATCAGCACAAAAAAGAGTTGAAGGAAATAACTTTGATATAAGAAAGCAATTACTTAACTATGATGATGTAATGAATAATCAAAGGGAAATAATGTATGCGAGAAGAAATGAAATTTTAGATAGTGATTCTATTCACGAGAATGTTTTGGGTATGTTTAAGGAATATATTACTGATATGGTAAATGGTCATTTAATTGAAAGTAATAAATTAAATGAAAATGATTATCAAGAAATAATTGAAACATCAAATGAAAATTTATTGAAAAAATATAGATTAAATTTATCAGAAATTAATGGAAAAGGACCTGAAGAAGTAATAGATATTATATATTCTAATGTTTTAAGAGACTATGAGGAAAAATTAAAAGACATTCCTGAAGAAGTTGTTAATGAGTTTGAAAAGGCAATTACATTAAGAGTTATTGATAGTCATTGGATGGAACATATATCTACGATGAGTCATTTAAGAGAAGGCATTGGTCTTAGGGGCTATGCTAATGAAAATCCGTTACAAGCATATACTTTAGAGGGTTATGAATTATTTGATGCAATGATGAGTACAATTAATAAAGAAGCAAGTATGTATTTATTGAAATCAGAAATTAGACAAAATTTAGAAAGAAAACAAGTTGTTAAGAAAGTTATTACTAATGAAAGTAAGGAAACTAAAAAGGTAACTAAAAAATCTACTAAAGTTGGTAGAAATGATCCTTGTCCTTGTGGCTCTGGTAAGAAGTACAAACAATGCTGTGGTAAATAGCTTATTT
>OJAW01000363.1_pt1 | contig 33939 bp, 23 predicted proteins | sample 1589151 | NCBI WGS metagenome assembly OJAW01 (sample SAMN03283290) | human gut metagenome | biome: human-associated habitat; material: feces | host: Homo sapiens | place: Peru | collected 2012
AGTAAAACCTTCATCAAGAAAATCATAAGGCTCATTGTAAATTAATTTGTTTGATTTTATATATTCTTCAAACATTTTATTAATATATTTTTCCATACAAACTCCATAAATAATATTTCTAATACTATTTTATTCTAAAGTTAAAAATAAGTAAAATATAAAATATTTATATTAGTCATAAAAGAAGTTTATATTGACAATATAGAAAAAAGTGGTACAATACATAGTCAAACAAAGGGGTGTTTATAATGAAAGAAAAGAATATATTGTATAATTTATCTTATAAATTATTTAGAAATAATAAGAAAACAAATTATGTATATAATGTGTTTATAGTAATATCGGATGATACCGAAATCGTATCAGGAACAGGAGCATTATCTGTTGAAAATCCGGTCACCTTACGGAAAGCAACATTTTTTGCAGTAAAGGTATATGTTTTGTCACCGCTTGTCAGTGTTAAATTTGAGCCGTCAACGGTAATGCTGTATTCCCCGTTTTCAATTTCAAGAGTTTGTGTAACTCTACCGTCGTTATCAAGAAGAGTGACGGTTGATTTTTGAGAAGCATCGCTATTTTCCGTTTTAATATAAGCAATATATTCTGCGTTGTCGCTTACATTAAAGGTAAGTGATGTTACATTTTCCGCACATCTTGTAATTGTATCGGTGTCTGCATTATACAAGGTCCACTTTTCAACAATTCTGTTTTGTAATACATCGGACGGAATTTCAAAGGTAACGGAACTGTCATACAAATCATCCGAAGATGTAACTTCAACAACTGTTTCATCATCAATAACATATGAAAACTTAACATGGTAATACCTTGTTGTCATCATAACATTCATACACGAAACAGACAAAGCAGACGAGATATTGTCAATTTTAGCCTGGGTATCAGCATTATTAAAATCTTCTTTTGCTTTTTCAACAACAGCCTTATGTTTTTCCAATGCTTCAGGTGAATATTTTTTTGAATCTGAATTCAACAATTTTTCGGATATTTCAATATAATATTCGTAATTTGAAACATTAAGTTTATAAGAGCAGATAACACAAGCGTGTGTTTCGGTGTTAATAACACAAGCATCCGTTTCTGTATGTGAATTGTCATTTAAACAATGATGAGTATGAGTTCCGTCACCGTTTGGAGTCCACTCACCCCAGTCGTGAACAGTGCCTTTACCATTGTTCTCGGTATATGAATAACCGCAAATACATCTGTGCTCTACCGTAACATCTTCTGTACATTTTCCGGTATGTTCAATATCCGGTGAAATAAATGTATTGAATGTATGAGGCTTTGTTGCACTGCTTTCAACATAAGTTTTATTTTGGGTAACTGTTGCAATCGTGCCCCATCTGTAAATGGTGTGTGTGCTTTCGCTCATAAAGGTTGCTGTGTTTGCCGGCACGGAAATATCCGATACGGAAGTTCCCTCTTTATATGTAAGTTTACGGCTTACGCCATTATCAAACACAAAGGTAAGAGTATAATAATTTACTCCGATTTTTGAGCAGAAATCAGCAACTGCTTTATTGATTTGATTTACAGCTTCGTCAATATTTGATTGCAAATTATTTTTGCTTTCGTCATTTTCAATACTGCGAGCCGCAGCAACGGCAGCTTCAAACTCGGCAACATATTCGGAATTATAAGATGAATAATCGGAATCAGCCATAATTCCGTTTACAACGCCGACAGCATCATAATACGCACTCCAATTAACAGTATCGTATTTTCGCATGGAAACAATTTCTTCATTACATACCGGGCAATAAAACGGAATGTAGCCGTTTTCGCCATTTGAAGGAGCAACATATTCACCTTTTACCGCATTTTCGGTATCGTGACCTGTAGCCGGTAATACGGTATTTGTTTTAACATCGCCGTCTATACGGCAAACTTCTTTATTATATCCGTCCTCGGTACAAGTAGGGTCTTTATGAACAGTGATATAGTTGTGTCCTGTTGCAGGAGTAACACTTGTCCATGAATAGCCGCAAGTGCAATAGTTTGTACTTATGCCCGATTCGGTACAGGTTGCAGCCTTTTGAACAACGGTTTTGCTCACAAGATGCTTATTGACAGTAAAGAAAGCCGTATAAACATTATTCTTTACCGACAATGGAGATAAAGGAGTCCATGATGTAAAGGTATAATGACCGTTTTCGTCCGGTTCACGCTTTGGTGTTTCACCGGTATATTGCGGCGTAACGCCTGAATAATCGGAACCTTGCTGAAGAACATCCCCGTTGTAATTAACAAACTTATACGGAATTTTGTTTGATGACACGGTTATTCTGCGAGGAGAGCTACGCAAAACACCGTTTGCGGAATTATAAGCAGCGTAAATATTGAAGGATGTATTAGGTGCTATATCATTGGCATTTTTGTCTACCAAAAGGCGATTTTCCGAAAATGATATACCGGGATAATCCGCATCGGCATTAAGCGAAGCGGAATTGTTTTGCCACTTAACCCCATATTGGTCAGAAATACTGTATTTTAATGTGTATGTGTTTACCGAATTCGAAGTTACGGCAGGAACAGCAACATTCAAATCAGAATTATCAACAAATGCAATAGATTTAATCTGCGGATAAGTACTTGTATCGGCAGAAAAGCCTGTGGAAGAATTTGTTGAATTAGTATATCTGACGGTACTTTTACCTATCAAGGTCAAATTATCATCGGGTCCGTTACCCACATACAGTCTTTGGTCAATTCCGATACCGTCATTGTTTGTCCAATGAAAAGACATTTCAACCTTTATCGGAAAGCCGTCAACATATCCGGTAAAATCATTGTTTGTAACTGCTGAAACAAAAGCATAGCCTTTGTAAGCATCCGTTTGGTCAAACAAAAGAACGGATTTAACATCTCCGGTTCCGTTGTTGGTTTTATAATAGAGCCTACAAGAAACGCTTTGCCAAGATGACGGAACATCATCCCATGTATTTAAATTAAGCCTGTAATAATACTGCCCTTTTTCTCTGTCTGGTTGAGCCTTGGCAACAAGGTCATTTGCCTTGTAAATTTTTGAGGTTAAATCCTCATCAGCATAGTCAAGACAAATAATACCGTAACACTTATTATTCATCATTTCATATGTTCTGAAATAACCTTTCATGGCTGCCGCATTAGGTTCAACACCTGAAATACCGCCACCGGTCGTAGACATAAAATTAACATACCAAACGCCGTTCGGCTTTTTTTCATCAAGCATAGGCTTTGCGGCATTTGACCATTTTGACGAAGGCGACATTTTGTATCTGTCCTGAACCTTCATCCAACCCGAATCCACAGCACCGCCGTCGGAGCCCTGATCGCCCCAGCTGAGACTGATACCTCTTCCGACTTCGCTTATTCGGGTTGCAAGCACGCATTTGCCCCTGACAGAACCGAGTGAAGGAGTGTATGAGCCGGTAAACCAATAGTTGCTTCTTAAATCAATGAGTGTATTAACATCGTTTGCAAGAGCGTTAATATCATTTCCGTAATCCTGCTTAACGCTTACAATAACCGTTTCGCTTGGATTTCGGTCAAGGAAAGCGTACATATCTTCCAACACTTCATAAAGCGTAAGGTGTCCGCCACCGCTGTTCCAGCAATTTGAAGAGCCGTGAACGATTTGGGCATTATAATACACATCGGATACATGTTCAAGGCGTAAATCAAAATATCTAATACCTATGTTGAGTTGTTCCGAAATAGAAAGTGTCTGTGTTTTTGACCATATTGGCAGATCTACATTTTGAGTGCCGGAATCATGCGTTCCCGGAATGGTAATATCCGAGAGCGAAGTATTATCCTTTATTCCGCTCATCCAATTTGCAGGACCTACATCGGTTGTTAAAAGTGAATTTGTTGCAAAAGATTTTGCCGAAATAGGCAATGCGGATGTAAACACAAGCACAATTGCCAATATAACAGCAATAATTCTTGAACTGAATTTTTTCATTTTTCTCTCCGATAAAGATAAGTTAAGGTTAATATACTTGTAAAATTATAAAAATATCTATCATCTCAATTATTATACCTTATCAAAACACCCGCTGTCTATTGACGAATGTTCTATTTTTTGTATTAATATTATGTTAAATATGCTAATTGAACAGTACATATAAATTGTTTATAATATAAAAGAATAAAAATATCTTTCACTGTACGCATACAAATCATTAAAAACGGAGAATCGCAATGAAAAATAAAAAAATATTAAAATCACTGACTTCTCTATTTATGTCAACGATTATATTAATTTCCGCTATACCTACAAATCTGACAACCGTATTCGGTGCAGACGAAGGCGAAATTGCATTCAGCAAAAGCGGCTTGCTGTGTGGTATTGAAGATACATCAAGATACAACGGAAACATCTTCAACATAATCAACGATTCATTGAAAAACAATACAACGGTAGGTCTTTGGAATTATGATATTACAAATATAAATGTCGGTGATTATGCAAGCATTACAATAACAAGCGACAATTGGCATCAAACAAAAATCGAAAATTTCGGAATTGAAATTTATTACATAGACTCTTCAAACGTTTCACAATACTTAAAATCAAAATCCGAAACAAAAAAAGTTACTGCTTATGCAGGAATTTCAAATAATGCCGGAAACGGAAGTGTAAATTATATTAAGCAAACTTTCGGATTAAACGATAATAATAAAGTCGGATACATTGAGCACAATTATACCGATAATAACAATAAATATGTAACTCTCGATATCACATCGGCAGTTAAAGCAGCCAAACAAAACAATAAAAACGACATCACATTTCTTGCTATGTGCAGCAGAAATAATAACGGCAACACATCAAACAAATGGTCGGATGTTTGGGTTGAGTTCGGTAAAATAAATTACGCCGGAAGTCTTGACCTTGCAGAAATTCAGCCGCTTAAAAAAGCTATGACTGAATTTGAAAACAAAATGGCAAGCGGAAAAATATACAAAAATATGAGTAATGCTTACACGGCTTATGTAAACGCACAAAAAGCCATTGACGCATATTCATACGGAAGCGTCACCTCGCTGAGCATTGCTCAATACACAACAACGCTTAGCAACGCCGTAAATTCTATGACCGAATGGAGTGCTCCTGCTCCGAATATTTCCCCAAAGTTTTCTTCATCGGACAACGGAACAATTCCGCTAAACACAGGATGTTTGTGGTATGAATACACAAACGATCCTCTTGTAACAAGCTTTACTGCCGAAGGAAACAATGTAACAGCAAATTTTTACTATCAAAACGGTGTATATCTTTATACAGATTCTTCGCCAAACATTCCGTATCTTGTAGGATTTTACAAAACAAGCAGTTCGATAACCGCAAATCCGTCAAATCCAAGAGTTTTGTATATGGCAATGAGAGGACAGAACGGCGGACTTTTCATCAAGAATTCACAATATCGCGGTGATGTCGTTTCAAGAGAATTCAGCAATGTAATTTCAAAAGCATATCAAATCAATGCTTATGAAATCGGCGACGATAACAACATCATTCTTTCTACAGGCGATATGAGATATATGGCTAATTATTTCAACATCAGTTATCAAACTGCATTTCAGGGAGGAAATTACTTTGTTGCGGCAAAGCCTACGCAATTCAGTATCGGCAACGGTACAAAATCCGACGGAAACACAGTAAAATGGGTTAAATACATTTCAGGTGTTGACGCAAGAACATTTTATGTTATAAACTACAAGCCTTTACTCAACATTATCAACTCAAATTCAAACAGAAACTTACTGAAAAATGTACAGTACTACAAACAAGGCGGTCTTTCAAATTTAATGCAGGCATATGATACGGCAACTGCTGTTGACCCATCGGCACCTGATTATTCATTAAATACAGCCTCTAAAGTAACAACCTGTGCAAATGATATTAAAAATGCGGTGAATAAATTCAATTCTGTAACCTCCCCTGTAAGAGATACCGAATTATACAACGATTTAAGAAATGCTTTAACAGCAGCAAAGGAAATAGGAAACCAAAACCAAATAATATCATCCGAAACGGCTCAATCCACACGATATACATCCGGAACATGGAACAATTACTACACCGCGTTAATTCAGGCTCAAAATGCAATGGCAGATGTACTTTCGGCAAACGGATATTCGGGAACATACAATTCAAAATCGGTCACATCCATAGCCAAAGAACTTACATCGGCTATGAACGAGCTGAAATACAACTACATTGTTAAATTTTTAAGTGTGTCAAAACAGGATATGGGTTCTGTAATTATAGAGGACGGACAAACGGTAGACACATCAACCATTGTAAACACACCTACTGTCAAAGGTATTCAGGAAAAACAGACTCACATTGTTTACTACTGGACTCCGATTACCGTCAACAAATCCGAATACGGAGATACTCAGGTTATTACAATCAACGAAGAGAGCAAGGAAGAAGCTTGCAAATTGACTTTCGGCGATGTTATAAAGAATCCTACCTGCAATTCTCCGGGAATAAGAGAAAGCATTTGCGACATCTGCGGCGGTGTATATCAAATCGAAACCGAAAAAGCAGAGCACAACTACACAAGTGAGGTAATTCAGTCCACCTGTGCCGAAAGAGGCTACACGCTCTACACTTGTACGCAATGCGGTGATACATACAAAGATAATTACACAGAACTTGCACCGCACTCATACCAAACGGTAACGGTAGCACCTACCTGCACCGAAAAAGGCTACACGGCTCAAAGGTGTTCGGTTTGCTCTCACGAAGAAATTGACGAAAGCAGTTATGTAAACGCACTCGGTCATGAGTACACTTACGCAGTTATCAGAGAAGCAGACTGCACATTTAAAGGTGTAGGTGAATACACCTGTGTACGAGGTGACAGCAGTTACACGGAATTGTTACCAGAAAATCCAAACAATCACCCTAATTTGGTTTACTCAAGGACAGTTGCTCCTACCGCAACGGAGCAAGGGTACGACATTTACTGCTGTGACAATCTGTGCGGATATTGGGAAAAGAAAAACATTACAAATCCGACAGATACAAATTCGGAATTTAATGATTTTCTTGAAGCATACAATGCTTCCCTGTTGACAATAACGGAAAACTTTGAAGCATATACAGATGAATCAAAAGAGGCATATTGTGAAGCAATTGCAAACGCCAAAAGTGCTGCCGGGATTGCCATTGAAAACAAAGACGGCTCCGCTCTCGACTCTGCAACAAAAAGCATAATTGAAGCTTCGGCACTTTTGAGAGTAAGAACAATAAGCATAAAACTTTTGGTCTACGGTGCAAACGGTGAAATTATAGAACCAACAACTTCAACTACTCAGGCACAATACGGCGACATTGTTACCTTTGACATCAGCGACAGCACAGACAATATGAATGTTGAAAAATGGACAGTCACAAAGGACGGCGTAACAAAAAAAGTAAGCCAAAACGAAGCGGTATGCCAAATTGTTGCAAACTCAGATGCTGTTGTAAATGCTTATCTTACGGAAGATGAAGTTGAGCCGGCCGACAAAATAAAATTGACTTTGCTGAACAATAACGGCAGAGTGATTGAAACGAAATATATTGATTCCGCAAACGAACTTGATTTGACAAATAAAACCATTGAAGGCGTAACGTCACCTAACATTCCGTTTTATGTGTTTAAAGAATGGAAAACAGTTAAATCGGAAAACAATCAGCTTGTACTGCAAGCAACATATGAAGTTATATAAGGGGGGCAAAAAATGAATAAGAAAAAAACGATTGCCCTTCTTTTGGGCTTGATAATGAGTGCCTCGGCTGTTACGGCAGGAGCGGTTACCGCACTTGCCGACCAATCGGGTTGGGAATACGACAGCAACACAAAAACACTGACGATAAAATCCGACACGGCAGATTTTACGGCAAACAACTACAAAACTGTACCGTGGAACAATTACAAAGACAAAACCGAAAACATTGTTGTTGAAAACGGTGTAACAAAAATCGGTGACTTTGCCTTTTGCTTTGAGCAGGAACTGACAAGTGTAACGCTTCCTGACACATTAACATATATCGGCACGGCGGCATTTGCAGGCAGTGACACGCTTAAATCAATAACTGTTCCGAGCCGTGTAACAACAATCGGTGACAACGCATTTGGATATAACAGCCAAATGAATCTTACAAACGGTTTTGTTGCAAAATGTGACGCAAACAGTTATGCACAAACCTATTGCTTGCAAAATTACATAATGTTTGACTCCCCTGTTACCGTTGGTGAGAGCAACGCAACAATAGAAAACGGTAACGGACAAAGCATTTGGTCGTTTGCACCGAAAACCGACTGTAAGATTACATTTTCTTCATCGTCAAGCGAAGACACATTCGGACTTATTTATGATGCACAAACTTATACATATTCCGATAGCTTTAGCACAATGAAAAAGAGTGCAATCGCTTACAATGACGACGGTGACGGCAAGGACGATAGCAACCTCAATTTCAACATTGAGTACAATTTGACAGCAGGCAAAAGATATTATCTTTCGGCTAAATACAAAAACCCGATTGACACAGGAAGTTTTAAAATTAATTTTACATTTGAATGTTCCGAACATATTTACACGGAAAAAATCGTTGAGCAACCGAGTTGTGAAAAAGACGGATACAGCGTGTTCACCTGCATAGGGTGCGGAAAATCCTACACAAACAAGCTTTACGCTCTCGGACACAGTTACAAAATTAAAAGCTTTGACGGCGACAATGTAACAATCGGATGTGAAAATTGTGAAAACGAATACAGCATAAGCTTTATTGATTACTACAACAAATCAAACTCATATTTAGATGTTGTTGAAGACGGAACGGTAAATGCAAAAGATTATGCAAAACTGTTAAAAGAATACAAAAATAAATAAAAAGAGTAACGACAAAAAAGACGGCTACGGAATATTTATCCGTAACCGTCTTTTACTTAAATGTTACCAAAAAATGCCGAAGACGTTGCATTTTGACTGTGAAGAACTGCATCAATAGCAAGTACAACCGCCAAAGCCGTAACCTCATCATTACCGTCGGCAATATCAAGCTCAAAAGTATCTCCCCAGCTCACCCACGCTTTATGAATAGATACAACATCTGCTCCATTTGATTCTATAACATAATCGTGAGCAAAAAAATCACCCTCAACATTCCATCCCAAGCCTTCAACATAATATTGAGGTTTAAAGAATGTAATTTTTTTAACGATTTCAGCTACTTCTTCACCGTTTACTTCAACAACAAATTTAGGTCGCAGAGAAACGATTTTTTGTTTAACAAGTGCAATTTCATTATGCTCACTGTCAAAAATATGAAGCTTTTTGCCAAGTGAGATGATTTGCCCCTCAACAAAATACCTATCTGTTCCGTTTTCATCCTTAACCGAAAATTTATCGACAAATGAAAACACTCTTTGTTTAATATAAAGTTTCATAAATTCCCCTAAGACTGATTTTGATAAGTAAATGTGTCTTCGCTTACATTATAGAAATTCATAAATATTTCATTATAAAGAGCTGAAAGCTGTGGGTCGGTAACATCTCTAAGCATTACATAATCCTTGGCATTTACAACACCGTCTTTATTAAGGTCAAGTGCAACCATAGGAATATTAAGCTCACCGTCATCGGTCATTGCAACGGTTTGTGTTCTGTTAAATGTTCCGTTATCAAACAAAACATTATGCTCACCCTCAACAAGCCAGTATGTTACTTCACCGTTTGTATCAGTGGTTCCGATAAGTTTGTCATCAACATAAATTTTGACATTCTGAAGTGCCGCAGTACCCTCCGTTGAAGTCGGATTTTCAAGAACTGTTGTTTTAAACACGGTTTTGTAATAGCTTGTTGTAAGAGATACATTATATTCCGGACTTTGATAGCTTTCAAGGCCGTTATTTACAGCCTTAAAACGAAGTTTGTAATTACCTGCCCTTGAAGCAACAAATGTATCGCCTTCAACCTCTTTCCAGCCGTTGCCGTCATTGTAATAATAAACCGTACCATCACCGCAGTTAGGCGAAGAAAGATTGAAGCAGACAAGTTGGTCGGTTTCACTGCCGATTGTACCCGAAGGCGTAACATAAAGAACAGGTTTTTCAGCCACAGAAATATTATTTATCTTAATAACCTCTGTTGATGTGAGTCCGTTGTTAGCTGTCATTACAACAACATACTTGCCGTTTTCCGCAACCTCAAACGAATCTTTGCCCGTTATATCTTCACCGTTTACGCTGACGGATTTGAGTCCGGAGCGACCGGTATTAACCTTAAAGAAAACATTGTACGGAGAGCCTGTTTTATTCTCTGTTTCAAGGGTATACTCAAGAGTAGGTGCAACAGTATCTATCATTACACGGTAACTATCGGAATAATTACTTTCAACCCCTGCTCCGTTAACTGCTTTGAATATATATGAAGCGTCTACATTTTCATCGATAGTAATTACAGAGCCTTCTTCGGCTTGAATCCAAGATTTGCCGCCGTCGGTGCTGTAATAATAACTAACGCCCGAAATTGCCTGATTGAGTATAGTCATACTGAATTTAACGGGATCGGCTGTCCATCTGCCGAATGTGCCCTCAAAATCGACACGAACAACAGGTTCGGTTTTATCGATTTTAACAACAAAGTCATCCGTTGTAACCGTTTCGTTATTTGAATAAGAAACAGCTTTAAATCTGTAATTCCATATGCCCTGATTCTTTACGGTGATAGTATCGCCGTCAATTTCTGTCCATTCGCTGCCGTTAAGACTGTAATAGTATCTGTAAATTCCCGAATAAGCGGTTGATGAAAGTTTGATTGTAACATTCTTGGATGTCCAACTGTCACTTGCATAATTTTCACCGTCCGCTTCGGAAGTTACAACTATATCCGAAGGTGCTTCGGTATCAATAACATATCCGCCTGTCAGCTTACTGTCGGAAATATTACCCGCCTTATCTATTGCTCTTGCTTCGGCATAGCCCTTAAAATCGGCGTCCTGTGTAGGCTTGTTGTTATTGTCATACACAGCCCAATCTCCAAGCGGTGTGCCGTTTTCATCAACAAACCGATATTCAATTCTGTCAACACCTGCAACGCCCTCATCTTCTGACGTTACTGTAAGCTGAGTGGTTTTGTTAAAGAACAAACCAAATGTCACCTTATTTACAAGTCTTGCAAAATCATTTGTGTCTTTGTGTGAAACCGATACTTCCGTTACAGTCGGTTTTTGTTTATCAATATTTTCAACGGTCACGGTTTGCTCACTTTCGAGCAAGCTGTTTGAAACGATTTTAACCGTATATTTGCCGTTTTCGCTGACTGCAAACTGCGTTTGGTCATCAAGCACATCACCGTTGAGATAAACTGCCTTAACGCCTGAAGCACCGACATTCAAATCTGTAATTCTTACAGAATACGACTGATTTGTGAGATTTGTATTATCCTGAACAAGGGTGAATGACGGTACAATTTTATCGATTTTAACAGTATAAGGCTGTGTGATTTCGCTTTCAATTCCTGCACTGTTAACGGCTTTAAATGTGTATACGCTGTCTGTATTTTCAGAAACAGTCAAAGAATTGCCGTTAATTTCGTTCCATTCGCCACCGTCAACATTATAGTAATATTTAACACCGTCCAATTGATGTGTACTGTCTAAAGTAAATGTAACATCACTGCTCGTCCACGAGCCGTCATAATTTGATGTATCAACCGACACAACAGGTTTTCCGTAAATAATAATCGGGAACTCAGCTGTTGCCGAACGACCGTAATGCTCGTAAGTTACCTTAACCGTTTGTTCTTCGTTAAGCTTTGTAAAATCAACAGAAGATTCATCAACCTTGTAATCAAAAACTTCCTCACGAGGTGCATTGCTGTAATTTGCATATACTTTGAGTCCGCTCAAATCAAGTTCTTTCACACCCTCAATATATGCGTATCTCGGAGCGGTAATATCAATTGACTCAACGGCTTTTGAATTAACCTTAACAGGAAATACCGCACGGAACTGCTCGCCCGCCCTGACGAGAGTTACAAGTACATATTGTTCTCTGTCAATCAAAGTTGGGTCAAATCCGCTAATTTCATAATCGTTAACATCAACGCTGATAACAGAATCGCCGTAACTTTCGGCATCGGGATAATAATTTGCCAATTCGTTGCGGTCATATGTTGCAGAAACCTTTAATCCTGTCAAATCAAGTTTTGTTTCGCCCTCGACATAATCATACTTCTCGGGTGCGGTTACCGCTATATTTTTTGGCTGAATTTCAACAACCTGAATTTCTTTTGAAGCCTCAGCAAAAGAACCGCTTAACGAAGTTGTACCCTCTCTGCCAAAGACCCAAAGAGTTGTTGTGCCTGCCGATTTTCCGTATACCTTACCGTTTGAATCAACAGTTGCAACGCTGTTTTCTGTGTTGCCAGATGTACTGTTCCAGCTCGAATTCCACGGACGAGTACCATCGTCGGTTGTAAGTCCCCAATGGATATTTTTAACACTGATTCTTGACGGAGAAAATATTGCAGAATACTCTCTAGGAAAATCTTTTACAACATAATCGTTGCCCGAAATTGAAGCACTTACAAGATTATTTACGGACGCACCTCTGACATTAAATGTCACAGATGATGACACACCGCCGATAATCGCAGTGATTGTAACCGATTTAGCATTATAAATTGTAAGTCCGCCTGAATCAAGACCGAGAACCTTACCGTTTTCATCAACAGATGCAACAGACGGATCGGAGCTTTTCCAAACAACATTCTTGAGCAAATCAGGGTCATAACCTGCCGGCAAAATATTTGCGATATTAAGTTGACCTGTCTTGCCCTCTTCAAGGAACGAGTCCCTACTGCCTATCAAAAAATTTGTAGTAAAGCCGTTGCCCTTTTCAACAGAAAAACTTGTAATCGGAACACCCGATGAAACGGTTTTTTCTGCTTCAAGCGAAGTGTCATTATAAGACACCTTAACATAAATCTTGATTATTCCAACTTCTCTTGCAACAAGATTTCCGTTGGAATCAATCGATGCAAAACCGTTATCGGCAGGAGTGTCTGCCGTTGCAAGCACAAGCTTGCCCGACTGTGAATCATATAATCCCCACTGACGCACAACGCCTGTATTTGTGTTAAGTCTTACAGGAGTCACATCGGCAGTATACTTATTTGTTTCATTAAGCGCAATGTTCTCATATCCGTTGATTTCAACGCTGTTGATTTTGTCGCCGATAATATTTCTGTTAATTTTTAGCGACGCCGTTTTTGAAACGCCGTCAATTGTTGCCGTGATGGTTACAGTTTTTGATACCTGCAAACCTTGACCTGCATCAAGAGCAGTAACAACACCGCCTTGAGTAATGACAGCGGCTGACGTATCCGAACATTCCCACTTTACATCGCCTGTGTATGCACCGGCAGGAGAAGCATTTTCGATAGTGAGTTGAGAAGTTTCGCCCTCTTTTATATCAAGAGTTCCGCCGATTGAAAAATCGGTAACAGGAAGTTCTTCACGAGAAACAACCTTAAATTCAACGGTATCTGTAACCGCAGAATAAATAGCGTTTTCCGGATTTGCACGAATATAAACAGTACCAGGAGAAGTGAAAGTTACAAGACCATCATCAGTAATTGTTGCGTGCTTCCTTGACTCGGTATCAAGAGCCTTGCCGACGCTCCATTTAACGCTTTGCTTAAGTCGAACAGGAGTTACCGCACCGTACATTTGAACCTGCTTGCCGACAGCAACGGTTTTAGGAACAGTCTTTTTGTTTGTAATATGTACACCCGTAGGCCATATATTACCTGCTAAACTTTGGTCAACCGCAACCTCTGCCTTATCGGAAGCAAGAACATTACCGCTTTCGTTGACAAGTCGAGCTGTAATTGTGATTGTCATATTATTCAGCATTTTTTCGAGAGCTTCACCCATGGTTTGGTTAATGCCCTTTACAATCGCAACAACCAAGTCGGTATTGAGGTTACTGTCATTAAGGTCAATGCCCGCCTTTGCAAAAGCCTTTTCAATAGCGTCTGCTGTTGCATTACCTATAAGCGGAGTTGGGCGAACCTCATTATCAAGCCAATATTTGATGACGGCAGCCTTTGAGTAATCGTATGCAGTTACCTTACCTGTTTCATCAACATCCGCAAGCAAAGGCATATTGCTTTCCCACTCAACAGTTGAGCCTACCGGAAATTCCGACTCCGAATGAGCCACCAACTGTGCAGAATCGTATTCGGTGATGTGCAAGGTTTCAGTAAGCTCCGCATCATTATAATATATAGTAATACTTTCTGCGGCATTAACCAGAGTACCGGGCAAGCCGACAGAGAAAATCAAAGAAAGTGATAATAACAGGCTGATAACTTTTTTCATAAAAACACCCCTATTTAATATTTTCAGTCCGCAAAAATTTTAAAACAACCTAAATATATGCAAATTATACCATAATTTTGTTGTTTTTACAACACTATTGATAAAAATGTTGGCGTAAGAATTTAAATTTGAATTTATATTTTTTAATCAGTGCGATTTACAAATCTAACTTTTTTGAAACAAACATATTTCAATCATTTATAAATTTTTGTGTGGTCGGAATTTGGCATAAAAAATCGCCTGAAAACCCCTAAAACAGGGAGTTTCAAGCGATAATTTTTATTTAGTTTACAGTTTTAAACAATTTGCATCAGCGGTTACAAACGATTGTTAAATTATATGTGAACAAGTTATATTTTTAATTATTAAATGTTTCTAATATATTTATATCAAATATTTTTTATGAAATGAACCAATTTTGCTTTTTCATGAAAACCGTTTGAAAGATGAAGATTGATACTGTCCAAATTATCGATTTCACAATCAGATGCAATTTGAGTAATTCCCTGCTTTTTAGCCCATTTTTCGCACAGTTCTATCAAATGAGTTGCTATACCGAAATTTCGATATTCTTCTTCAACATAAATTGCTTCAATATAGGCAACTTTTTCGCTTGTTGCGCCCTCTACATATTCCGACCTTATCGAGCAATGAACAAACGCAAGCATTTTTTCTTTATAATAAGCAGTATAAACTCTGTTATTTTCCGTTTGTACAAGCTCCTCAAATTCGGTTTTCAACTTATCATAGTCATCATTCCAAAGCTTAACTGCAAGCTTTGCCACATTATAAGCATCCTGCTTGCGGCAATAACAGAATTTTAAATCATACCAAATCCATTCTAAAACATCCACTCCGTTAAGGGAATAAAAATACACCTTGTCCCAAAGTTCGTACATAGACTTTCCGTCAAACACTTTAGCGTTTAAAATTTCATCGGCAGTATTATACTCATACGCATTATTGCCATCGGGAGTAATGCCAAACCAATACGGTTCTTCAAACTGATCATTAAAGCCAATCCAGCAGTCATCATACTTATCAATACCGTCTATATAAAAATTATTTTCATACATATACTGACCCTTAATTAATTCATTTCTAAATAAATCAAAAGGAATCTTTCTTCCTAAAGGGTAATTTGTACTGTCCATATTATCACCTAAGCAGATAATAACATAAAAATTATAATTGAGCAAGAAAAAAGAGCACCTCTTTCGAGATGCTCTTAAATGTTTAATTAGCCGTTGATTTGCTTTGCAATTTCTTCTGCGAAGTTTTCTTCTCTCTTTTCGAGGCCGTCGCCCTTCATCATACGGATGAAGTTTGTTGCCTTGATTTCTGTGCCGAGAGTCTTTGCAACGCTTTCAATATAGCCTGCAACCGAACCCTGGAAGAGATCTGAACGAACGAAGTCTTGTTCAAGAAGGCAAACTTCCTTGATTTGCTTCTGGAGTCTGCCCTTTACAAGGCCTGTGAAAATCTTGTTGTCAACGATTTCGTCCTTGTGCGAAACTGCGATGCCTGCAAGAATTTCAAGAGCTTCCTTAGAAATGAAGTTTGTGAAGTTCTTTCTTTGCTTATTGTCAAGACCCTGATAAATTGTGATGTCTTCATCAGTCCACTTCTTATCGTTGATAGCTTCGTCGATAAGCTTGCTGAGGATTGGAATAGGAAGTGAATCAGGCTTGTTGAGAGCACTGTCAACTGTGATTGAGTGCATCTTTTCAGATTCTTCAGCAGAGATGTCGTCGCTGCTCAAATATTCAGGATTCATAGCTGCGATTTGCATAGCAACATTCTTGCCCATAGCTACAAATTCAGGATCAGCAACCTTTGATTCGTCTGCAACATCAAAGCCAACCATAACACCAACGCTACCGCCGGCATGGATGTATGTTGAAACGATACCGTCCATTCTTTCAAAACGGCGAACTTTCATATTTTCACCGATTGCAAGAACGAGGTCGTTAAGTGTTTCTGTAACAGTTCTGTCTGTGCCGTTGAACTTCTCTTCCTTAAGAGCTTCAACATCGGCAGGATTTGTTGCAAGGATTGTCTTTGCAACGCCTTCTACGAAAGACATAAACTTTTCATTTTTTGCAACGAAGTCTGTTTCTGAGTTAACCTCAAGAACAACACCCTTCTTTGCAGTTTCGTCATAGTAAGGAAGAACCACACCTTCAGCGGCAATTCTTGATGCCTTCTTCTGTGCAGCTGCAAGGCCTCTTTCACGAAGGAAGTCGATAGCCTTATCCATATCGCCGTCAGCTTCAACGAGAGCCTTTTTGCACTCCATCATACCAACGCCGGTCTTCTCACGAAGAGCCTTTACATCTTGTGCTGTAAATGCCATAATAATATCCTCCAATATAATAAAGTAAAAATTAAGTTATAATTAATTATTCAGCTGCTTCTTCTGCTGCAGGAGCTTCTTCAGGAGCAACTGCATCAGCGCCGTCTCTACCCTCGATAACAGCGTTAGCCATAGCACCGGCAATAAGCTTTACTGCACGGATAGCGTCGTCGTTACCAGGAATTACATAGTCGATTTCATCAGGATCGCAGTTTGTGTCAACGATAGCAACGATTGGAAGACCGAGCTTTGTTGCTTCTGATACAGCGATTCTTTCCTTGCGTGGGTCAACGATGAACATTGCATCAGGAATCTTCTTCATTTCTGTAATACCGCCGAGGTACTTCTCAAGCTTTTCGATTTCAAGCTCAAGACCTGCAACTTCCTTCTTTGGAAGAAGATCGAATGTGCCGTCCTCTTGCATCTTCTTGAGCTGAGCAAGACGAGCAACACGACCACGGATTGTCTTGAAGTTTGTGAGCATACCGCCAAGCCATCTTGCATTTACATATGGCATTGAGCAACGGATAGCCTCTTCCTTAACGCTCTCCTGAGCCTGCTTCTTTGTACCGACAAAGATAATGCTTCCGCCTTCTGCTGCGAGATCACGAACGAACATATAAGCCTCGTCCAACTTCTTTACTGTCTTTTGAAGATCGATGATATAAATACCATTTCTCTCTGTGAAGATGTATTCAGCCATTTTAGGGTTCCATCTTCTTGTTTGGTGACCAAAGTGTACACCTGCTTCTAAAAGCTGTTTCATAGAAACTACATTTGCCATTTTCATTTCCTCCTTTAAGGTTAATCCTCCACAATGAAGTATGGCAAGAGCCGATTTTGTAACCTTTGGCTCAACCTCATTGTGTGCGAATTCGCTTTCTTTTTTACGAATGCGTTAGCATTATAACAAAAAAGACCTGAAAAATCAAGCCTTTTTTACTATTTATATAATATATTTATTAACTTTATTTACTGTTAACATCAAACTCAATGCTGAAATCGGCATCGGGGATATTAAAACTGACAAGTTCCGATGATTGATTGACTGTCAAAGTGAAGTTGCCGACCGAAGTTTTGCCGTCAAAAACATAAGCGTTATCAACCTTTTTACAATCCGAAACAGTTGTGATTGCGTCATAAAACAGCACGGCGGGATTATAGGCGGAAACCTTTGATTTGTCCGCCTTTGTAAGCATATCTCGCCTTGAAAAAGCAACCTCTTTGCCATTGCAGGAAATCGTCATTCCGCTTGCATTGGTTGAAGTTGGGGTTATGTACACGCTTTTACCGTCAAACTTTACATTGGCTGAATAGGAATAATCACCCATTTTGACCGTTGCGGTTTGAGAATATTTCGGCTTTAACTCAACTGTACTTTTGACGGTTGAACAACCGCACAAAAGCAGAAACACAAGGCACATTGAAAATGATATTAATTTTTTCATAAAATCAACTCTTGCATTAATATTCGGACATTAAAGCACCGAGTCGGTCTATCATATCAAAAACGGTTATTCCCCTTTGGCTTACGGCTTTTGCGGCTTCATCACCGGCACATCCGTGAATAAACACGCCTGCCTTTGCTGCTTCATACGGATTTATTCCTTGTGCAACAAACGAGCCGATAATGCCGCTGAGCATATCACCCGTACCGCCCATAGCCATTGCAGGATTGCCACTCATATTTACAAACACCGTTTCTCCGTCCGTAACTACGGTGTTTGCACCTTTTAATACAATCGTTACTCCGTACTCCCTTGCAAAATCCTTTGCAATACCGATACGGTCGGACTGTACTTCTCCTACCGATTTTGACACGAGCCTTGACATCTCGCCCGGATGCGGCGTAAGAACAACAGGTACTTTAACATCCTTTAATATATCTATGCTCGAAGTTATGCAATTTATACCGTCGGCATCAAGAATAACGGGAACTTTTGAATTTTTCAGCACAAATTCGGTGATTTTTCTTGTATCATCGCTGACACCCATACCGCAACCGAGAACTATTGCGCTCGCCCACTGCATATCGTTTGATATTTCTTCAAGAGCTTTTTCGCTGTACATTCCGTTTGACTCCTCAACAGGATTGAAAATCGGCTGAACAAGATGCGATGCAACAATAGGATATGCCGATTGGGGTATTGTCAATTTTACAAGACCTGCACCGCTTCTGATTGCGGATTTGCAACAAATAACAGCCGCCCCCGGCATTTTGTACGAACCGCAAAGGCAAAGAAGATGACCGTTTGAACCTTTGTTAGCATTAAAATCAAGAGGAGGAACGATATTTTTTACTTTATTTTGAGTTATCGTTTGTGCATAGCCGGATGAATAACAATCCTCGGGAATTCCGATATTAACGATTTTGGTTTCGCCGCAAAGAGCATTTGACGGCGGAAGAACATGGCAATATTTAAGCGTTGAAATTGCTATTGTGAAATCGGCTTTTACGGCATTTTTACAAGCCGAGCCGTCGGTTGCGTTTGTGCCGCTTGGTGTGTCAACGGAAATCACGGTTGCTACGCTTTTATTCACAGACTCAAAAATCTTATCAAACGGACTGCGAGCCTCACCGTGAAAACCTATGCCAAAAATGCAGTCAACAATAAAGTCGGCATTTGCACTGCTCTCGCCAAAATATTCTACAGGCACACCGCTTGAAACGGCTTCGTTATAATACTTAAGCGGTTCGGCAATTTCGGGTGCCTTATCGCAAAGCACAATTTTTGCATTTGCACCGTAGGCATAAAGAAGTCTTGCGATTACAAATCCGTCGCCTGCATTTTTACCGTTGCCGCAAAATACTGAAACGGTCCTGTTAATTAATTTATCGCCGTATTTTTCGGTAATACTGTCGGCACAGGCTGTACCGGCTTTAAGCATTAACTCGGCTTCGGTTGAATAATATTTAAAGCAATTTGTTTCTACTGCTCGGATTTCGTCCGTTGTAAGAATAAGCATAATATCACACTCCGAATTAATAGTAGCACAAACGGAAAAATATGACAAGATTGTTATTGAAAAGAGAGCAAAAATTTGATATAGTAATACTGTATTAAAAACAAAAACAAATAAGGAGAGAAATATGAACGCTATTTTACTTGCGGCTGCCACACTCGGCGAGAGGGTCGACAGCATATTTTACAACTTTGACCTATGGGTTTTCAGCTTCTTCGGTCACATGCAAAACGGATTTTTGACACAGGTTGCAAAGTTTTTCACATCGTTCGGTGATGAAAGATTTGTAATTCCGATGGTGGTTTTCGGTGCGGTTCTTTGCCTGTTTAAAAAAACAAGAAAATACGGTGCGGCATTGATTTTTTCAATCGTTATCGGTACACTTGTAACAAATGTAATTGTTAAGCCTATGTTTTTAAGAGTTAGGCCATACAACACACTTCAGGGTGTTGCGGAATACTTTGCATGGTACAAAGGCGCCGGAATGCTCAGCGAAAGCGATTACTCGTTCCCGTCCGGTCACACAACCGCAGCATTTGAAATTGCGACATCAATGTTCATCTGCTTCAAAAAAGACCACAAAAAAATTTGCTGGTTGTTCCCGGCAGTCGCAATTTGCACAATGGGAAGCCGTGTATACCTGATGGTTCACTACGCAAGCGATGTTTTGGCAGGTCTTATTGTAGGCGTTGTTGCAGGTTGCATCGGCTATGCTCTTGCCGTGCTTGCATGCAACATCATTGCAAAGATTAAGTTTCTTGACAAAATCGATGTCACTCCGCTGTTCAAAAAGGTTAATCCAAAGGTTGCACCTGTTGCAATCATTGCTGTTGTAGTCGGAATTTTCTGTTTAAGTTACATTCCTGCAATGACAGAAGGTGGCGAAAACGCTCACAGATGTGCATATGTCGGTGAATACGATTGCATGAACGAAGCGAAAGTTGATGACAAGGATTATCCGCCGATTGACGGCAAGGAATACTGCAAAATCCACTGGAAACAATTAAGCGGAGAAGCAAAATAATACAAAAGACGAGAAGCATTCAGCTTCTCGTCTTTATTTATTCGCTCTTTATTTTTTTGAGTGCATTCTTTTCAAGCCGTGACACCTGTGCTTGGGAAATACCGATTTCCTCTGCAGTTTCCATTTGTGTTTTGCCCTGCATAAAACGCATATACAAAATGCGGTGTTCCCTATCGTCAAGATTATTGAGCCTATCTTTCATCATAATTTCGTCTACCCAATCGGCATCGGTGCTGTTGTCACCGATTTGGTCCATGACGAATATTGTATCTCCTCCGTCGTTATAAACCGGCTCATAGAGGCTCACAGGATCAACAATAGACTCAAGAGCAATCACGACATCAGCCTTTTTCATATCAAGTTCTTTGGCAATTTCATCAACAGTAGGCTCTTTGTTATATTTATTTGTCAGCATTTCCTTGACCTGCATTGCCTTATAAGCAGTGTCACGAAGCGATCGACTTACTCGAATAGGGTTGTTGTCACGCAAAAAGCGGCGTATTTCCCCGATTATCATCGGCACGGCATAAGTTGAAAACCTTACATTAAGGGCAGTATTGAAGTTATCAATTGCTTTAATCAAGCCAATAACACCAACCTGAAACAAATCATCCATTCCCTCGCCCCTATTTGCAAAGCGTTGAACAACGGAAAGAACAAGACGCAAATTGCCGTTAATCAGCTCATCCCTTGCTCTTTGGTCACCCGATTGAGCTTTCTTTAATAGTTCTATTTTTTCACTTTCTTTAAGAAGTTTTAAATCATTTGTGTTTATTCCGCAAATTTCTACCTTATTGTAATATTGCACATAATCATCCTTTTCATTTTATGTACAAAGTAATTATTTACAAAAAAGCAGGCTTTTATCCATTTATTAATAAATAATGAAAAAAGAATATATTTGTTGATTTTAGTCGAATGAGTGTGATATAATCCAAATATAAAGCTTAAGAGGGGGAGTTTTATGAACAAAAATGATTACATTGTAAGAGAAAACATAAAAACAAATATAAAACATTTCAGAGAAATAAACCATTTGACTCAACATCAAATCGCCGAACTTATGGGTACAGACAGAACCACATACACCAAGTGGGAGAGCGGCGACACCTTGCCTAACACCGTTCAGATTTTGACACTTGCAACTATATTTGGAACAAGCGTTGAAGAATTTTACAGAAGTGACAATGATTTATCCGTAAGCAGTCCGATGTATAATAAATCAAGAACCACTGTAAATTCGAACACCTTATCAAAAAAAGAAAGTATTTTGATTGCAAAATACCGTATGCTAAATAACGAAAAGAAAGCAGAACTTGAAAAGTTTATAGAAAAATTAAGAAAACAATAAAAACCGCCGTCGCAAGATAAAATTTTGCGGCGGCTTTTGCTTTATTAATTAAATTTACCTTCTTGGGCGAGGCGGCGGAAGATAATCATCATCTCCGTAAAGCTGTTTGTCAAGTTCTTCCTGTTCCCTGCGACGTTTTGCAATGCGTTCTTTATCACGCTGAAGGCGTCTGACAAATGTAATAATATATATCAGTATAAACAAAACGGCAAGTCCGAAAACAAGCAAAACAATTTTGTTTGTAAAGAACTTTTTAAGAGCGTTGAGAATTTTTAAAAATGTTGAAAGTTCAACTGTCTTTGCCGCTACTAAATCAACAGTAACTATTGTTTTTTCACCGAAAATTACATTTGCTTTACAAACGGAATCTCCCTTTGTTACCGGTGCGTCAAGGCTTTCAGGAGGATCGATAGGCTCAATGATTACATTTGACGGGTCAAGTGTGCTCGGCACAAGAGTTGTTATATCATCTTTAACCACAAGCTGAACGGTATCGGCATCCTTACCGTTATTAACAGGCACTTCATATGCAACATCGTTTTTGCGAACAACGGTGGTATATTTGAGCGAATCAAATGCCCAATCAAAAAGTGACTTTGCATCAATAAACGAGCACTTTGTTTTGATACCATCAAGTGTTTTAATAGGACTGTCCATAACGATTGCAAGATAATTATAACCGCCTTTTGAGGCTTTTGTGATTACGCAATAGCCTGCCTGCTCGGTTGAACCTGTTTTAATACCCTGTGCATACTTATAATAATATGTAATATGGAATTTATCAAGCATATAATTGGTGTGAATAAAGTTTGTTTTGCCGAACTTATACTGCTGTGTTGATGAAATTTTATTGAATATATCATTTTTCATTGCGGCAAGAGTAATTTTTGCCATATCGGACGGAGTGGTGTAATGGTTTGGGTCATGCAAACCGTCGGGATTTACAAAATTTGTATCCTTACAGCCAAGCGATTTTACCCACTTGTTCATTTCTTCAACAAAAGCAGGGATATTGCCGCTGACGAATTCGGCAAGAACCTCACACGCATCGCAGGCAGAATGGACCATTGTTAAGTACAACAGTTCCTCTATCGCTATAGTTTGACCGATTTTAAGCCCGGCAACCTGAGCACCCGTACCATAAAGAGTTTCAATAGCATTCTTTGAAACGGTAGTGGTTTGCGACAAATCCTTAACTTTATTTATAGTTACCATAGCGGTAACGATTTTTGTAAGCGAAGCAGGATATTTTCTTTTATCCGCATTTTTTTCCGCAACAACAGGATAAGAATCATCATCAAGACTGATAAGCATATATGCGTCGGCATATATGGTAACATTCGGAGTATAAGTTGCCGCTTTTGCCGTAAAAGGAACGCAAAAAACGGTGAGCGAAACTATAACAATGCTCATAAAAAAAGAAAGTAGTTTTTTCATACACTTGACACCTCACAAAATAAATTATATTATAAATACATCATAACATAAATTATTTGATAATAAAAGACTAAATTTAATTTGAGGTAAACTTAAATGGTATATATTACAGGCGACACCCACGGTGATTTGAGCCTATTCAAAAACCCAAAGCTTAAAAAGCTGAATGATGATGACATCCTTATTATTTGCGGTGACTTTGGCTTTTTATGGGACGGAAGCGACAAAGAAAAAAAGGCTATTGAAACCCTTTCAAAGAAAAAATACACCATCTGCTTTGTTGACGGTGCACATGAAAATTTTGATATGCTCAACGCTTACAGACCGTACAGGTTTAAAGGCGGAACGGCACACAAAATCAGCCCTAATATCTTCCATTTGATGAGGGGCGAAATATTTACCTTTTGCGGCAAAACTTTCTTTTGTATGGGCGGCGGCGAAAGCGACGACATAGATATACGCAAAGAAGGCGAAAGCTGGTGGAAGGACGAAATGCCTAATGCCGAAGAAATGAAAAACGGTGCGGACAACCTCAAGGATGCCGACTTTACCGTTGACTATGTTATCACGCACGAAGCACCGGCTATGGCAAAAGATTTCATCAGGCTTCATACAAACTCAGCCATGAAGCAAACACCGATTAACACATATCTGCAGGAACTGATGAAAAATGTTGAATATAATCATTGGTTTTTCGGCTCACTCCACATCGATTTGCAAATAAGCAAAAAAATGACTGCTGTATTTAACGAAATAATAAAAATAAGATAAAAAAACGCTCGTTTCGAATTAACGGAACGAGTCTTTTTTTATATATTCAAATTGTTTTCTTATTCCTATACCGCAAACTTGTATTGAAAAATACGGGCTTGTGTTTGCTTCTATGAGCACCCAACCTTTATCGGAATATGCAAAATCCCAACCGACAATCTTTTGTTCGGGAACTACGGTTACGGTTTTATCAACTATACTCAAAAGCTCGTTCCAATCCGGAAGTTGACTTCCTTTAATACGAACTCCGGTTTCGGGATGAACCTCAAACACCTCTTTATAATCGGTAATTTTTCTGTAGGCATCGGTTATGAGTTTGCCTGTTTTCAAATCAACAACAGCTGCAATTCCTCCGGCACTCAAATTATCAACAATGGATTCTCCGACACCGATTCTTACAACAGCGTAAAGATAAGAAGTATCCTTGCCGTTATAGTATGTAACAAAGCGGACGGTATTTATCGAGCACGGATGAAAAGCCGCCATTTGTTCCCCTTGATGCACAATCTCTTCCAGAATATAGTAATCGCTAACACAAAACATACTGTCAAATTCTTTTTGAAGTGTCTTGTTATCGGAAGAATCAATAAATCTTATACCGGCTCCTTGCGATGTGCACAAAGGCTTTACAATAATCCTCTTATATTCATTGATAAATTTGCTAAAATCTTCAAAATCTTCTTTACCGACTTTAATTGCCTTTCGCTTATAAAACGGTTTAAAAGTTTGATAAGTCAAATATTTATCATAAAAAATACGTTTTGCATTTTTATCTCCGATTTTTTTAAATGTAAAGTACCGCTCATAGTTGCCTACAAACTGCATACGCTCTTCAAAGGTTTTATTTTCAAAATCAAATAAAAAATATTCTTCATATTTAAAACCGTAATAATATTTGTAAAGCAACAATTCATAAATCAAATGTCTGACATAAAACTTATCGTTTTTCTTTTTTTCGGGAATATTTTTATAAATTACATTATAAAGATATTTACCGAATTTTTCCTTGCAGATAAGCAAAATCAAATATTTAATTTTAACCGACAGTTTTTTTGCAAAATCATTTCGATCCATTGCCTTGCCCAATTGTTCTTCGTTTTCTGCTGTAACATCCATTTTATCACCGAAAACAAATATATCATAATAAAAAAAATATGTCAACCAAAACAAGTTATGTTATCAAAATCCTTTATAGCTCATCAATGATTTGCTAAGTTATGAGTTTATTTGATTTAAGAATTTCAGACATATCGTATCTGTCAATAAATTCCTTTTTACGCTAAAATTGTAAACTTTCATATCGCTGTACCGTAAAAACAAGTGATTTTTTCACCAAAGCCGCCGTCAAGAATGATGAATTAACATTTTCAAGTAATATAAATAAAATCTCCGTTAATTCGATAAATTTAATTTTTTGCATTATATCACCTAAAGTCAACTTTAATTTGAATAAAAAAATACCGCTTCAAAAATGAAGCGGTAAAATTCAATTATTATTCTTCTGTTGCTTCTTCAGCAGCTTCTTCTGCCGATTCAGGCTTGTCAAGAAGTTCCTTCATTGAAAGTGAAACTCTCTTCTTATCAAAGTCGATGTCGATAATCTTTGCCTTAACAACATCGCCGACTTTAAGAACATCCTGAGGAGTCTTGATTCTGTCCCAAGAGATTTGGCTGATGTGAATCAAGCCGTCAACAGTTGGAAGGATATTTGCAAATGCACCGAATGTTGCAAATGAAACAATCTTTGCATCAACAACAGAGCCGACAGGATAATCTCTCTTGAGAATTTCCCACGGATTGTCCTCAATATTTTTGAAGCCGAGTGAAATCTTCTTTGTTTCTTCGTCAAGTGACTTGATAGTAACTTCTACTACATCGCCAACATTAACAACCTCTGAAGGGTGTTTGATTCTTGACCATGAAAGCTCGGAGATATGTATCATACCGTCGATACCGCCGAGGTCAACAAACGCACCGTATGATGTGAGTGACTTAACAGTACCCTTAACCTTATCGCCTTCCTTAAGAGTTGCCCAGAGTGCTTCTTGCTTTTCTTTTCTTTCAGCGTCTGTTACAACCTTGATTGAGCCAACAGCTCTTCTGCGAGAAGGATTGATGTCGATAATCTTGAATCTTACAGTAGCATCCTTGAGAACCGAAAGTTCTTGATTACGAGGAACACCTGTAAGTGATGCAGGAACAAATACTCTTGTTCCCTTTGCAGATACAAGAACACCGCCGCGAATAACTGCGGTAACCTGGCCTTCGAGAATTTCGTCTGCTTCCTTAGCAGCTACGATGTCTTCCCAACCCTTTACAGCGTCGAACAAACGCTTTGAGAGTTTAAGAACGCCGTCTTGATCATCTGTTTTCATAATAACAAGCTGGATTTCGTCGCCTACGGAAACTACATCCTCGCACTTTGAAATATTGTCTGATGACAAATCGTCAAATGCAACAACGCCTGTTTGCTTTCTGCCGGGTACATCTACAAATACTTCTGTAGGAGTAATTCTTACTACAGTACCTGTAACTACCTTGCTGTTTTCGTTTTCCTTGAAAGATTCGTTAAGTAATTCTTCAAAGGATGCCTCACCATCAGCAGATGCTTTGACAGCAGGCTTTGTAGCCTTATCAGCGTTTTCTGCTGTCTCCACAACTTCTTCAGTTACGGCTGAAGTTGTTTCAACTTCCTTTTCTTTAATTTCTTCGGACATGGATTTGAGTACCTCCTTGATTATTACCGAGGGTGTCGACGCCCCCGCAGTTACACCAATCACATTGTAGGTGCTCAAATCAAGGGAAGCAAGCTCATCCGCCGTTTCAATAAGAAAGGTGGGACAATTAGCCTCGCCTGTATCTCGCAATTTACATGTGTTTGATGAATGACGCCCGCCGACAACAATCATAGCATCGGATTTTTTTGATAATTCCTCAGCCTCATTTTGCCTATCGGACGTTGCATTACATATTGTATCAAATATTTTACAGTTTGTACATAGTTTTTTGAATATTTTTTTGCATTTTTTTTGCTCGTTTAGCGAAAATGTCGTTTGAGCGACACAAATCACGCTGTTTTTTTGTCCAATATCGTTATCTTGTATAATTTTTTCAAGTTCCTTTTCATCTTTAAACACGAATGACGGACCTTTACAGTATGACTTTATGCCCAAAACCTCGGGATGATTTTTATCTCCCGCTATCAAAACAATCGTGCTTTCATCCTGTTTTTTGACGATATTATGTATTTTGGTAACAAACGGACAGGTTGCGTTTACAAAATCGATATTCTTATTTTCAAGTTCGTCAAGAACATTTTTTTCAACTCCGTGGGTGCGAACAACAACCGTATAACCTTGCGGTGCTTCTGAAATGTCATCAATAATCTTTACGCCCTTGCTCTCCAAATCGGCAACAAGCTGGGCATTATGAATGATTGGACCGAGAGTACAGACCTTTTTGCCCTCGTTTACAAGGTCATAAACAAGATTAACCGCTCTGTCCACGCCAAAGCAAAAGCCTGCTGTTTTTGCAAGTATAATTTGCTTACTCACTTTTGTTCAGCCTCCCAAAGTTCGGTTATTCTGTCCATAACCATATTGGCAGCGTTTGAAATATCACTTCTGCCAAAATCTTCCTTGTCAAAATTCATATCTTCCGGAGTGATGAGTTTACCATAAGAAACAGTAACCTTTTTGCCTGCTTTAATTTCGCCGTCACAGCAAATTGCAACAGGAAGAACGCCGGCATTTGTGGCCTTTGCAATAATAGCAACGCCTGCCTTTGCCTTTTGAGGTTTGCCTCCCTTGCCTCTGATTCTCTTGCCCTCGGGACAGATAGCCATTACATGACCCTCTTGAATAATCTTTTCGCCGTATTCAATGGCAGAAGTATCCCCCTTGCCTCTGTGAACGGGAAAAGTCTGCATATGAGTCATAAACCATGCGGCAATCGGGTTTTTAAAAAGCTCCGCCTTGCCCATAAAATGAAGTGTCGGCACTTCCTTTGGTGCGCCAACAAACACAGGGTCAAGAGCGTGTGTGTGATTGATTGCCAAAATATACTTTGTGCCCTTTGGAGGGATATTTTCAAGTCCCTTGTACTCGGTGTGGAACACCATCTTGATAATAGGCTTGAACACATTTTTTACAAAATTATAAAGTTTGTAATCTTTTACGGTTGAATAATCAAATTCTTTCACTGAATTTTCTCCTTAATTGTATTAACTATTAAATTAATTGACTCCTGCAAAGAAAGTTCGGAAGTGTCTGCCATAATTGAGTCGTCACTTGGTTTAAGCGGAGCAATCTCTCTGTGAGAATCCTGATAGTCACGCTGATTGACATCTTTGAGAACATCATCAAAGCTGACGCTTTCGCCTTTTTCGATGAGTTCCTTATATCTTCTTTCTGCTCTGCATTCGGGAGAAGCAAAAAGAAAAATTTTCACATCGGCATTCGGAAGAACAACCGTTGCAATATCTCTTCCGTCCATAATGACATTATTTGTACTTGCAATCTCTCTTTGCAAATTAAGAAGAAAGGCTCTGACCTGCGGTATTGCCGAAACCTTGCTTGCACCCATAGAAATCTCAGGTGTACGGATAAACGCCGACACATCTTCTCCGTTGAGATAGACTGCCTGAACGCCGTTTACATATTTAAGTTCTACCTTTGTTGAATCAAGCATATTAATGATTTTTTGTTCATCATCAATAGCACCTGTTTTAACGGCATTGTAAGCAACGGCACGATAAAGTGCACCCGTATCTACATAAATAAAGCCGAGTTCCTTGGCGGCAGCTTTTGCAATAGTGCTTTTACCTGCTCCGGCAGGTCCGTCAATAGCCACATTAATCATAAAAAATACCTCTCTGCATTTATATATTCATTCCGCACAGATAGCCTGTTGAAAAAGCCACCTGCAAATTAAATCCGCCTGTATAAGCGTCAACATCGATAACCTCTCCGGCAAAGAAAAGATTGTCAATAATTTTTGAACCCATGGTTTTGGGGTTAATCTCTTTTACATCAACACCGCCCGAAGTAATAATTGCCTCGTTAATCGGTCTGAAATTGCTGATGTTAACTGTAAAATTCTTCAGCAAGCTGACAAGATTTTGACGCTGTGCTTTTGTGATTTGATTTACCTTTTCTGACGGCTCGATACCCGACAGCTTTACTATAACAGGAATAAGCTTGTTTGGTAAGAGCTTTGACAAAGAATTAATAAAATCTTTATTTGTATTCTCGGCAAAATCTCGCTGAATGCGTTTATCAAGCGTTTGTTCGTCAAGTGCCGGCTTCAAATCAATAACGATTTTGTAGTTATGCTCTTTTGGGTGAGTCATATGCGATGAAGCGGACAAAATCACAGGACCGCTGACACCGTAATGAGTGAACAGCATTTCGCCGAAATCGGAATAAATTTCCTTTTCGCCGTCAAATAATTTGACAGAAATATTGCGAAGCGACAAGCCTTGAAGTTTTGGAACAAAGCCGTTTGAAGCAACAAGCGATATAAGTGCCGGCTCAATGTCTGTAACTCTATGTCCGACACTTTCGGCAAGTCTGTATCCGTCACCTGTTGAGCCTGTTGACTGATAGCTCAAACCACCTGTACAAATTGCAAAAGCATCACCGTCAACAACAGTTCCGTCGGCAAGATTAACCGACTTGATAACATTATTTTCTGTGTTAAATGAAGTGACAGTGCCCTCAACAAACTTAACTCCGCTTTGCTTAGCATTTTTTACAAGAGCGTCAACAATATCAACCGCCTTATCCGACTCCGGAAACACACGGTTGCCTCGTTCAATTTTTGTAGGCACGCCCATTTCTTCTATCAAAGCAATGGTGTCGTACGGCATAAAAGATGAAAATGCCGAATACATAAACCTTTTGTTAGTGACAACGCTATTAATCAAGTCATCCAAATCAAAGCAAGCATTTGTTACATTACATCTACCCTTACCGGTTATCATAATCTTGCGTGCCGGGCGTGAATTTTTTTCTATAACCGTGACATCTTCGCCACGCTTTGCGGCTGTTGCCGAGGCAATAAGACCTGCCGCACCGCCGCCTATAATTATAATTTTTCTCATAAAGTAATTATAAATTATTCCTCTGCTTCTGTCAATCTTTCGGACAGTTCTTCCCACTCGGTATAAAGAATGTCACGGTACTGTGTTTTGCGGTCGAGTTTTGCCGTGAGATCCATAAGTTCTTCGTAATCCGATGTGGTGAGTTTTGAATTAATCTCATCAATTTCGAGTTCCGTATTTTCTATTTCTTTCTCAACCTTTGCAAGTCGGTTTTTCATTTTAAGAAGCTGAGAACGGCGTTCCTTTTTGAGTAGGTAATCGTTAACCTTCTTTACGGTTTCTTTTTTCTCAACAACTTCTTGCGAAGCAACTCTGTTTTTTCTGTCTATGTATTCGTCATAATTGCCAAGATATTCATTAACCCCTGTCGGAGTGAGTTCGAGAATACAGGAGGCAAGTTTGTTGATGAAATATCTGTCGTGCGACACGATGAGCATAGTGCCCGAATATTCAAGAAGCGTATTTTCGAGTTCTTCTCTTGAAAAAGCGTCAAGATGATTTGTAGGTTCGTCAAGAAGCAAGAAATTGAACTTGCCGAGCATTAATTTTAAAAGTGCTATTCTTGCTCTTTCACCGCCGGAGCAATCGGAAAGATTTTTGTAAACCTCATCACCTTTGAACAAGAAAGCCGCAAGTGCCGATCTAACCGAAGTTTCGCTCATAGACGGGAACGACGACCACACCTCTTCTATTGCGGTTTTGGTTAAATCAAGTTTTGCCTGAACCTGGTCAAAATAACCGGTAAACACATTTGAGCCGAACTTAAATGTGCCGCCATCGGGAATATAGTCTTTCATCAAAACTTTTAAGAGCGTTGTTTTTCCGCAGCCGTTATCACCGAGGAGGAACACTCGCTCGCCTTTTTTCACCTCAAAAGAGGTGTTTGAAAATATGGTTTTGTCGCCAAACGATTTTTTCAAATCGGACACTGACAAAACATCCTCGCCGCTCACGCATTTTGGAGTGAAGTCAAAGCGAATTCGAGCAACTTTGCTGTCGGGAACAACAAGTTGTGCCTTAATTCTTTCAACAACTTTTTCCTTGCTTTCGGCGGTTTTGATATTCTTTTCTCTGTTCCACTGCCTTTGCTGCTCGATAATCCCCTCAAGTCGGGCAATTTCTTTCATATCATTTTCGTACTTTTCCTCAATAGCCTTTTGCTCTGCGGCTTTTTTTACAAGGAATTCCGAATAATTACCGATATACGAACGGCATTTTTTATTTTCTATTTCAACTGTTTTAGTGGTGATTTTATCAAGGAAATATCTGTCGTGCGACACAATAAGGCACGCACCGTTAAAATCCTTTAAAAAGCCCTCAAGCCATTCAACAGCCTTGATATCAAGATGGTTTGTCGGCTCGTCAAGAAGCAAAAAATCAGCCTTAGACAAAAGAAGCTTTGCAAGAATGAGTTTTGAGCGTTGACCGCCTGAAAGTTTGGCGGTAGGCATAGTAAAATCGTCTTCGCCAAAGCCAAGACCGATAAGTGCGGAGCGAGTCATACTTTTGTATGTAAGTCCGCCGTCACGGGTGAAAATCGTATTAAGTCTATCCTGTTCTTCAATAAGTTCCGTTTGGTTTCCCTCACCTTTTGTGAGAAGTTCGGTGATTTCTTCAAGTCTTTTTTCAATGACAATCAAATCGTCAAAAACAGACACAAGTTCATCCCAGACAGTTTTGTTTTCACTGCAAGTGTGCTGTTCCATATATCCCAATCGGGAATTTTTTGAAATAAAGCACGCACCGTCATCCGGGGTATATTCACCTGTTATAATCTTGAAAAGTGAAGTCTTGCCTGCACCGTTACAACCGATAAGACCCACCTTTTCTTTTTCTTTAATATCAAAAGAAACATTGCTGAAAAGAGTATTTTCGCCAAAAGACAATGTTAAATTTTGAACATCTAAAACTGCCATAGTAACTCCATTATAAAAAATATATTTACTATTTTACAACAAAACGGCTTGAATGTGAAGCCTAAATTTGATATTATATTAAATACATCTATACACAAAAGAGGCATAACTATGGAAATACTAAAACTGAAACCGATATTTAAAGACTATATTTGGGGCGGCAACAGGCTTCACGATGATTACGGCTTTGAAACAGGATTTGACAAAACAGCCGAGGGCTGGATGCTTGCCTGCCACAAAGACGGTATGAATACTATAGACGGCGGAAAATATGACGGCAAAGAACTTCAAAGCGTTCTTGACGAGGTTGGACTTGTTGAAGTCCTTGGCAAAAATGCGGAAAAATATCCATATTTTCCTATTCTTATAAAGCTTATTGACGCATACGACAATCTTTCTATTCAGGTCCATCCGGATGACAAATATGCAAGAGAAGTTGAAAACGAATTCGGCAAAACAGAAATGTGGTATGTGCTTGACGCACTTGAAGGTGCAACACTTATATACGGCTTTAAAAACGAAATTACAAAGGAAGAATTTCAAAAAGCTATTGAGGATAACACTCTCCTTGACAAATTGAATGTTGTTAATGTTAAAAAGGGTGATACATTTTTCATTGAAGCAGGCACTGTGCACGCTATCGGCAAAGGTGCAATGATTGCGGAAATTCAACAAAATTCAAACTGCACATACAGGGTTTACGATTACGGCAGAGTCGGTGCTGACGGCAAGCCGAGAGAGTTGCACATCAAAAAGGCGGTTGATGTTTCAAAGACTGTTCCTCCAACTCACGACATAAAGCCTATGGGCGAAACAGAGCACAAATGCGGATATGACGAACAGCTCATCACAAAATGCGATTTGTTCAATGTTGAGCGATTCGAAATAAAGAACAAAGCGGAATTTGAAACTGACGGCAATTCATTTATGCACATTTTGGTGATTGAGGGTAACGGCACAATCGACGGCAGGAACGCAAAAAAAGGCGACAGCTTCCTTATCCCCGCAAATCACGAAAAATTCGAAATCAGCGGTGAAATCGAATTTTTAGCAACAACAATTTAATTAAAATCATTATTGAATAACAAAACTCCTTTTGGTCAATACTAAAACCAAAAGGAGTTGTTTTTTATGAAGATAATTGACAGAATAGCATTAATCCTGACAATCATCGGAGGCATAAACTGGGGACTTATAGGCATTTTTAAATTTGACCTCGTTGCGTGGATATTCGGCGGTCAAGCAGCAATTATGTCGAGAATAATCTACACCCTCGTTTGTCTTGCGGCTGTGTGGTGCATCAGCCTTATGTTCCGCAACACAACAATGCTTGAGGATTAAAATAACCCCTATGGTGAAACGAATTTCATCATAGGGTATTTTTGATTATTTTCCCAATCGGATTTTTTCGGCTCTGCCATAACGAAGCATTTGGTCAACAAGTGATTTGAGCTTGACATTATTCTTTACCGTTGAGCCCGTTGCATAAGATTCAACACTGTATTGAAGCATATTTGACACCTGCGTACCGTTTTTAAACACAGTCAGATAAAACGGTGTTGAAAACTGATCTGCTTTGAGAACCGTGCAATCAACATAGTACGCTCTCTTGTCGCTTG
>OJAW01000364.1_pt1 | contig 33936 bp, 34 predicted proteins | sample 1589151 | NCBI WGS metagenome assembly OJAW01 (sample SAMN03283290) | human gut metagenome | biome: human-associated habitat; material: feces | host: Homo sapiens | place: Peru | collected 2012
ATCAGCCAATTGTACAAATACAGGTAATGATTTAGCCTTTGCAAGATATAGTGGTACAACATATACAACTAAATTTAATGAAAATACAAATGATAATGCATATATCGGATTTATGTATGGAACATCAAACTCAAATACATATGCCGCAACTCATGCCAACATAAATAAAAGTACAATTCTTCAAAATTTAGAAACATGGTATAAAGCAAAATTAACAGCATATAAAGATAAGTTAGCAGACACAATTTGGTGTAATGACAAAAGTACTGATAATTTAGGATATCAAAAAAACAAATCATATTATGGTGCTTATAATCTTTTGAATTCAAATAAAACGCCAAGTTTAGTGTGTCCAAATGATAATGATGGAGGAAAGTTATCTAAGTTTACGGTAGATGATGTGAAAAATGGAAATGGTAAACTTGATTATAAGATTGGATTATTAACAGCAGCTGAGATGATATTAGCTGGTATGGCAACATATTCAGTGTATAACAATAATAATTATAATTCCACATCAGTAACATCTTACTTAAGAAGTAATGCAAATATCTATTACTGGACTCTTTCGCCGGTTGATTTCATTGTCGGTGGCGCTCGCGTCTGGGGCGCTGGCGATGCTGGTTTCTTGGGTGACGGCTACGTTGGCAGCTCTCACGCACTTCGTCCCGTTGTTTCTCTTAAATCAGCAACAACAATATCTGGTGGTAATGGTACAGCATCTAGTCCATTTATAGTTAATTAAAACAAGCATCTGACAAAGATGCTTTTAATTTACTTATTTTTGTAATATAATACCGGTGGATGTGATTTAAATGAAAACTGATGATTTTGATTATGAATTACCTAAAGAGTTGATTGCTCAAACACCTCTTAAAAATCGAAGTGAATCTAAACTTCTTGTTATGGACAGAGTAACCGGAGCTTTAGAACATAAACATTTTTATGATATTATTGATTATTTAAATAAAGGTGATGCCCTAGTTATTAATGATACTAAAGTTATTCCTGCGAGAATAATTGGTGTTAAAGAAGAAACTGGTGCTGTTATTGAGCTTCTACTATTAAAAGATGAAGTAGGTGACACTTGGGAATGCCTTGCTAAACCTCAAAAAAGATTAAAAGTAGGCACTATCATTACATTTGGTAATGGTGAATTAAAAGCTAAAGTAAGAGAAACTAGAGAAGAAGGTATTACCATTGTTGATTTAATTTACGATGGCATCCTTATGGAAATTTTAGAACATCTAGGAACTATGCCACTTCCTCCATATATTCATGAAAAACTAAAAGAGCAAGATAGATATCAAACTGTTTACGCTAAAAACTATGGTTCTGCTGCTGCCCCAACTGCCGGCTTACATTTTACAACTGAACTTTTAGATAAAATCAAAGCTAAAGGCATTGAAATCGTTCATGTAACTTTACATGTTGGTTTAGGAACCTTTAGACCAGTTAATGTTGAAGATGTAACTAAACATGTTATGCACACTGAACATTACATTGTTACCAAAGAAGCAGCTGATAAACTAAATGAAATCAAAGCAAATGGCGGTAAAATCATTGCTGTTGGTACCACCTCAGTTCGTACCCTTGAAACCGTTATTTCTAAAAATGATAAATTCGTTCCAAGTAATGATGACACTAATATCTTTATCTATCCTGGTTTCACCTTTAGAGCAATAGATGGTCTTATTACTAACTTTCATTTACCAAAAAGTACTCTAGTTATGTTAGTATCTGCTTTCTCATCAAAAGAAAATATTATGAATGCTTATCAAGAAGCCATAAAACATAACTATCGTTTCTTTAGTTTTGGAGATGCAATGTTTATAAAATAGAAAGGAAAGTAATTATGACTTTTACTACCCAAATAAAAGATGAAATAACTAAAAATTATGATTCAACTCCTGAATCTTTAATTTCTTTATGCACATACTTACGTTTTAATAGTACTTTTGATAATCATAAAATATCTGTTTATACTGAAAATGCTTCTGTAGCTAGATGGTTATTTAAGCTTCTTAAATTTCATTATAACGTTGAAATTAAATTAACTACACGTACTATTAAAAGATTTAAAAAAAGAAATATTTATATTCTAGAAATCAAAGATAAATATGATTATATTACTAGTGATATTGATAATACTTTAAATAATATTAAAGAGGGTAGTACTGAAGAAAAGATTGCTTTCTTAAAAGGAATATTTTTATCTTGTGGAAGTATTAATGATCCTAAAAAGAATATGTATCATTTAGAGTTTTTAATTAAAAATCATAAAGATGCTAAACTTGTTAATTCTATTCTTTTAAATTTAAGATTTAATAGTAAAATTTTAAAACGTGATCGTGAATATATGGTTTATATTAAACAAGCTGAAAATATTAGTGACTTTATTAGGTATTTAAACGCTGTTAATGCTCTTTTTTACTTTGAGGATATAAGAATATACAAAGATCATAAAAACATGGTTAATAGGCTTAATAATTGTGAACAAGCTAATGCTGAGAAATCATTTAAAACTAGTAAACAAATAATAGATAATATTACTTACTTAGAAGAAAATAATTTAATTATGTTATTAGATGAAAGAACCAAAGAAATAATATCTTATAAAAAGAAATATCCCGAAACATCAATGGGAGAATTAGCTGAAATAGTTTCTATCGAAACCAATAAATCCATCACAAAATCAGGAATAAATCACCACTTTAGAAAAATAAATGAACTAGTTAGAAAACATAAAACTAACTAGTTTTTTTATTATCAGTTTGCTATAATGAATTTATAGTAGGTGAGAACATGTTAAAAGGTAAGAAGGGTAAGAAAGGATTTACTCTATTAGAACTAGTAATAGCTATTGGACTCTTAGCTTTATTTGCAGTTTTTATTGGCGTATCTTTAAATCGTACATTTAAAAAACAAAAAGAAAATGATTATAATAACTTTATTAAAAAGATAGTAGCTTCTGCTAATTTATATATATCTAATGAAGGAAGTATCATTAATAGTTTATCTTCTGATAAAGGTTATGTTATTATAAAAGCTAAAGATTTAATAGATAAAGGCTTATTATCTGAAAATACAATTAATCCTAAAACTAATGAAAAAGTTGATCCTAATGATGAAATTAAAGTTTCATATGATGCTAATGGTACTATTAAAATTGAATATCCATCAAAAACTGTTACTGAAGACTATCTTCAAGCTTTAGATATTTATTTAGACTTTGGTAGTGATAAAAAAGAAGATTATTGTTATCAAGATTTAGATACTCCTAATTTAATTTATGTAACTTCTGAAGGTAATTTTGTTAAAGGATATCTAAAAAAGGGTACTAATATAACTTGCGAAGGTGAAGAAAAAATTAATTCTCATAAAATCGGTACTTATCGTTTAATATATAATTATATTTTAAAAAATGGTTCTAAAAAAAGAGCTACCAGACAAGTAGTTGTTGTAGATAATTATAAACCAACTTGTGAACAAATAGATGCACCTAAAACTTGGATTAATATTAAAAGAACTATTAATGTTAAATGTAATGATATTGGTACTGGCTGTCAAACATTAAAAGTTCCTTTTGAATTAGAAAATTATGCTGATAATTATAAATACTTGGTTAAAGATAAAGCAGGTAATACTGGTTATTGTTATTTAAACGTTTATTCAGATACTAAGAAACCAGAATGTAGTTCAACTGGTGGAAGTACTACTTGGATTAATACTCCTAGAGAACTTACTTTAAAATGTAGTGACTCTCTAAGTGGATGTAGTGATTTTACTGAAAAGAAAGAAACTTATTCTAATACATCAACATCTAGTTTTACTGTTAAAGATAAAGCAGGTAATGAAAATACTTGTCAATTAAATATTTATTCTGACACTAAAAAACCAGAATGTAGTTATTCTGGAGAAAATTATACTTGGACCAATAAAATAGTTACAATAACTCAAAAATGTACTGATCAAGAGGGTTTAAGTGGTTGTTTAATTGCCTCAGAAACTAAGAAGTATTCTGATATGACATCTACAACGTTTACTGTTAAAGATCGTGCTGGTAATACTTCAAATACATGTACGGTTCCAATTTATTCTGATATAACCGCTCCAACTTGCACTAATACTAATCAAAATACTAAATGGACTAATAAAAAAGTTTCAATTACAACAACTTGTAAAGATAATTTAAGTGGTTGTGTTAATTCATCAATGAATACTACTTTCCAAAATATCGCTACTAAAACTATTGAAGTTAAAGACAAAGCCGGTAATATCGGTACATGTAGTGCTAATATTTATTCTGATACTACCGCCCCAACTTCGATTATTACCATCAATGCTACCGAATCAACTAAATCAATAACTATGAAAGGTACTGGTAAAGATAATTTAAGTGGTATCGTTGCTTATCAATTTAGTACTAATTCAAATTTAACTGCCTTATCAAGTGGATGGACAAATATAACTGCTACTACTAAAGAAGTAACTGCTACTAAAAGCATTAATACTAAAGGAACTTATACATATTATTTCTATACTAAAGATGCTGCGGGTAATGTTACAAGAAGTGTACCAAAAACCTTTAAAATTAGAGATGGTAATTATTATTGCTGGTATATTTCTAAATCAGGTAGTTCTTTTAAAACCAGTACTAAAGATGCTGGCTCAGCTGGATATCTAAATTGCCGTAGTGGTGCTAATACAAGCAATCCAACTATCGTGCAAATAACCCAAAAAGACACCATCAATTCTGCTGAATTATATGGAGAAACTAAAAGTGGAGATATCACTTATGGATGGTATAAAGTTAATTTAAAATCTTTAATAAACGGTAAAAACTACGCATGTTATGCTGCTGGTTATTGGGTAGTTACTGAAAAAGACGAATGTCGTTCATCATATCCAACTACAACTGTAAATATTATGCCTTAACCAATGACACTGTCAATAAGACCATAATTTAAAGCATCATGAGCATTTAAAAAATAGTCAGAATTAGTATCTTTATTAATTTTATTTACACTTTTACTAGTTAAAGAAGCTAATATTTTATTAAGCTTCTTTTTTGTTTCTAAAATTCTTTCCGCATGAATTTTAATATCCGAAGCTTTTCCCTCAGCACCACCTAAAACTTGATGAATCATAATCTCACAGTTAGGTAAACAAAGTCTTTTACCTTTAGTTCCAGAAGCCAAAAGGACAGCTCCCATACTTGCACATAAACCCATGCCAACTGTTGATACATCACTTTTTAAATAATTAATTGTGTCATAAATAGCTAACCCCGCTGTTACACTACCACCAGGAGAATTAATATAAAGATAAATATCATCATGACTAATTGAATCTAAATAGAGTAGTTCACTAATAACTAAATTAGCTAAATCATCATTAATTTCTCCAGTAATAAAAATAATTCTCTTAGTAAGCAATTTAGTATAAATATCATAAATTTTCTCACCATTATAATTCTTTTCAATAATATTTGGAATAAGTAACATTAAATTTTCACCCTAATAATATAATAAATAAAAATAGTCAAAAATATACATCAAAAAGTGTTTTATTTTTTTACAATTTTTGATATACTTGAATATAGAATAGAGGGATTGTGAATGTTACTAGATAGATATAAACATAAACTTTATCAATCTGGCCTTAAAATGGTTCTTTACGTATCCGTAAGAGAACTATTTAAGTGTGATGTACTATTCTTACATTCCCTAGATAAAGGCTTATATTGTCAAATTTTATCAGATACTAGATTAAACTCTGAAGATATCTCTAAACTTAAAGATAAAATGACAGAAATAATTAATGCCAATTATAAAATTACTCGTAAAGTAGTAACTAAAAAAGATGCTTACGATTACTATATAAAAACCAAAGAATTAGAAAAAGCCGGTAACATTCAAAATCTTAACGGTAAAACTGTAACTATGTATGAACTTATGGGATATTATAATTATTTCATGAGTGATATGGTTGAATCTACTGGTGAATTATCTAAATTTGGTATTACTTATTTAAATAGTAATGACCTTATTCTTTCATGTCCAATTAATGATGATATGACAGTTCCAAGTTATAATTCTCAAGAAATGATTTTAAAAAGTTTCTCAGATTATAAACTTTGGTCATCATTATTAAATGTTAATTATGTTGCTGACTTAAATAAAGTTATATCAGAAAGTAAAATAAAAGACTTTATTAAGAAAAATGATATTATGATGGATAATCAAATATATGAAATGGCTAATATCATTAGAAAAGAAAATAAAAAGATTGTTCTTTTAGGAGGACCATCATCATCAGGCAAAACAACTAGTACAAGAAAGTTAGCTTTATACCTAAGTGCTATTGGTTTAAATCCAGTTTATTTAAGTTTAGATGATTATTTTAAAGAAAGAGAATTAACTCCTAAAGATGAAAATGGCGAGTATGATTTTGAATCACTTGCTGCTATCGATTTAGATTTATTTAATGCTCAAATGACCAGTTTATTAAATGGAGAAGAAGTAAATACTCCAACTTATAATTTCTTAACTGGTAAAAAAGAATATAACCATAAAATAATTAAACTAGGGGACAATGATATCTTACTTATTGAAGGCCTTCATTGTTTAAATGAAGAACTATCAAAAAGTATTCCTTATAGTCGTAAAATTAAAGTTTATATAAGTCCATTCATGCCTCTAAGTATTGATAGACATAACCATATCTCAACTGTTGATATTCGTTTAATGCGAAGAATAGTTAGAGATAATCGTACAAGAGGATATGGCGTAGTAGATACCCTAAAAAACTGGGATAAAGTTAGAAATGGTGAAACCAAATATGTTTTCCCATATACCAATGAAGCTAACGCTATCTTAAATACCGCGTATATCTATGAAATGGGGGTCTTAAGAGTTTATGTAGAACCACTATTATATAGTGTTCCAATAGATTCTAAATATTATAATGAAGCCAGAAGATTAATAAATGAATTACAAATGTTCTTCCCAATTCCAAGTGAATATTTAAGTGATAATAACGTCTTAAGAGAATTTATTGGTGGAAGTTATTTTGAATAATTGAAAGGATGATAATATGAAAAGAATTGTAATAAATGGTTTTGGTCGTATTGGTAGAATTGCATATCGCTTATTAGTAGGAAATCCTAATTATGAAGTAGTAGCTATTAATAGTCATGGTACTCCAGAAGATAGTGCTTATCTACTAAAATATGACACAGTTCATCGTTCATTTTTAGAAGATGAAATATCTTATAATGATGAAGGAATAATTGTTGATGGTAAATTTACTAAAGTATTAGTCATAGATGATCCTAAAGACTATCCATGGAGAGAATTAAATGTTGATGTAGTTTTAGAATGTACAGGTAAATTCACTAAAAAAGAAGATGCCATGAAACATATTGAAGCAGGTGCTAAACATGTTATTATTTCTGCTCCTGGTAAAGGCGAAATGAAAACCGTTGTTTATGGTGTTAATGATAATATCTTATCTGCTGATGATCAAGTTATTTCTGCAGCATCATGTACAACCAACTGCTTAGCTCCAGTCTTAAAATGCATTAATGATACCTTTGGTATTGAATCAGGATTTATGACTACTATTCATGCTTACACAAATGATCAAAATACCTTAGATGGTTCACATAAAAAAGGCATTGCTTCTCGTCGTGGTAGAACTGCTGCTTCAAATATTGTTCCTGCATCAACCGGAGCTGCTAGTGCCATTGGTTTAGTTATTCCCGATTTACAAGGAAAACTAGATGGATTTGCTTTTAGAGTTCCCACAGATGATGGTTCCGTAATTGATCTATCATTAATCTTAAAAAGAGAAGTAACCAAAGAAGAAGTAAATGAAGCCTTTGTAAATAATCAAAATGAAGTATTAAAGTTTACTTATGACCCAATTGTTTCAAGCGATATAATTGGTAATGCTTGCGGTGGTTTAGTCGATGGCTTATCAACAAAAGTACTAGATATTAACAAAAGAGAAATCAAAGTAGTAGCATGGTATGACAACGAATATGGTTATTCCGCTCAAATGCTTAGAACAATGGATAAACTATTAAAGTTATAAGAGGTTCCTATGAAAGCCATTATGGAATATAACGTTACCGGTTCTTTAAATGGAAAAGTAACATATTATCCTAAAAATAATCATAAAGTACCACTAACAAAAACCATAACTTCAGTCTTAGAAAGTTTTGAATCAAAAAAGAAATCCTATACTAACTGGGAAAAATATGATTATTTCTTAAACAACATCATGAAAGAATATCCAAACGTATTAAATAAAAAAATGTTTACTGAAATAAATAAACAAAAAGAAGAATATCAAGAAATGACTGAAACCCAAAACTTCTATACTAAAGAAGATTATGAACAAGCTATTAAAGATATAGATTCTTTATATTTGAATTTAATTCATGAAGTAGAAACTAAAACTAAAACTAAGTTTGGTATTGATTTTACCTTAGAATAACAGAGAAAACATGATTTTTCTCTTTTTTTATGCTATAATCAAAAAAGGGAGGTTTTTTTTATGGTTAGAAATAATAATATCGAAGTAATAAATGCTTGTATTGAAGATCAAATAAATCAAACAAGAAAAATTTTAATAAATGAAAAAGGTTGTAAAGACCTAGATGAAAAATATCTAGATTATACATTAAGAGGGGACTTAAGTACTCTTACCCCTCAAGAAGGATTAAACTTACAAAGAGAAGCTTATTACTATTATGATTTATATCGCATCAATAATTTACCAGCAACCAAAGATGGTTCAAATCCCATTATTAGATGCAAACTTCATAATGGTTTTGAATTAGAAGCTAATTCATATCGTTTTAAAAATGTTCAAAGTGCTAAATCAATTAGAAACATTCTTATTAGTAGTAATGGTGATGTTACTTCTAAAAGAGAATCAACAATTAAAGAATCAAGACAAAAATATTTAAAATATAAAAGTTTTGTATCATCAGGTAATATTTTTACTAAAGAATTTATGATTGAAGCAAAAGGTGATAAAGAAAACGTTAAATTATCGTATAAACCAGGTAAACGTCTAGAAAAAGTATATGGTCCAATTACTCATGTAACTTATCAAGAAGAGCAAGATACAAAAGAAATAATTACTGCTTCTGGAGCATACTCTCACTATAAAATATTAGACTTTACTTTAAAATTAACTAATAATAATTTTACTTCTGGAACTCTTGTTTTAGAAGATCTAGACACTGATAAAACAAGAATAGTTATTAAAGTTAAAGATAACCAAGTAAGTATTTGTAAATATTCTCGTAAAGGAAGAAAAATCGATTTATTAGATGGCACTCATAACTTTAATACAATAATTGAATTATTAGAACCAGATACATCTAAAATTGAAAGCCCATACCTAAAAAGACTTATTCATGCCTTTACATCTGGAGTATCAACAACATTAGTATATGGTAATGATCACATTGATTCAAGTGATTTTAATTTATCAACAATAAATGAATTAGACTTTAAAGTAAGTGATGAAATTAAACAAATCAAAAGTGAAATTTTAGTTCCCGGCTTATTAAGTGTCGCTGATGAATACTTTGCTAAAGAAAAAACCAAAAACAAAATAATCAGAAAGGATTAATATGGAAATACAAACTGAAACAATTAGAAATGATATAATTGAAACTCAAACTAAATTACAAGATCATAAATATCGTAATAAATATTTTGACTTTAAAGCTCCATGGGCCTTCTTTATGCAAAGAGAAACCAGAAGATTAACTCTAATAGAAGAATTTGAAGAAGAATTTGGTATGAAAATTGGAACTCCAACTATCATTCCTTACATGGAAGAAAACACTCCAATTGCTCATTTTACTTACAATGATAATTATTATTTTGAAGCAAATGGTTATCAAATCTATGATTTAGAAAGAAGAAATGGAACTGAAACTATAACCTTTGAAAGTAATGGAGAGGTAATTCAAAACAGAAGAATGAATTATGAAATAAGCCCATATCTATCATTTACTTGTCAAAGTAATATCTTTAAACCTGGATTTTATTTCTACCTAGAAGGTGATGAAGAAACCCCATCAATTGAAGTTACTCTAAATGAAAAAGGATTAACAAAAGAATTTGATGAATTAACAATTACTGAAACAGCCAATAAAAAAACCAAAACAACCATTGAATATCAAATTCCTAATTATGAACTAGAAATATCTACCGAACTAAATGACACCATGGAAGTTGAATTAATCCAAATCACATTTATCCCAAGAAATAAACAAGATGATAAATATGTTGTTACTGCCACACCATCAGATATTGAATTCTTTAAAATAGATTTACATGGCCTAAAAACACCATTATCAAAAGAAGAAAAAATTGATATTCTTACAACCGATTATTTAAGTCTAACCAAAAATAACTTAATTGCTATCTATCTAGTAAAAATATTTGAAGGCTTACAAGATAGCTTACTAAAAGATGGAAAACTTAATAAAGACTACTTTAATAAAGATATCTTAGTGCAAATCTTAAATTATATTAATGATGAAATGAAGGGATATTTACCAGAAATTTCATCTCCATCAATGCATAAGAAAGTTGAAAAAGCAATTAAAAAAGATCAAAAAAGAATTAACAAAGTACTATCGTTATCAAAATAGAAGTATTTAATTACTTCTTTTTTTATGATAAAATACTATTTATGAGTTACATAAAAGGAAAATATAAAACATCAATTTTTGAAGCAACATCTGGCTATAAAGTCGGACTTTTTAAAGTACAAGAAACTGATGATAAAGAAATAGAAGAAAATAAAACCTTAACCTTTACTGGTTATTTTACTGAATTAAATAATGAAGATACTTACATTTTATATGGAAACTATATTTTTCATGATCGTTATGGTTACCAGTTTAGTGTCACTAACTATGAAAAAGTTATGCCTACTGGAAAAGATGCTATCATCGATTTTTTATCTAGTTCATATGTTAAAGGTTGTGGAGAAGCCACTGCTAAAAGTATCTATAAAGTCTTTAAAGATGAAACCCTAAATAAAATTAAAGAAAGCAAAGATAATCTTTTATTAGTTCCCAAAATGACTGAAAAGAAAGCTACAAGTATCTATAATTCTGTCTGTAAATACTTTGAAAAAGACGAAGAAATTATTAAATTAAAAAACATGGGATTTTCTATTAAAGAAACCATGGCATTAATAAATATTTATGGCGAACAAACCCTAAATATCATTGAAAAAGATATTTATAACTTATTAGTTAAAATTGACTTTAAAAAACTAGATCGTATCTTCTTAAATAATAATGATAAAGAAGATCCACGAAGAATAAAAGCTTGCATTATTCAAAGTATGAAAAACTTATCATTTGCTCTAGGAGATATTTACTTATCAAAAGAAGAAATAACTAAATACACTAGTGAACAATATAAAATAAATGCTGACTTAACCCCATACTTTGAAGAACTATTTGCTATTAAAAAAATCATGATTCAAGAAGATAAATATTATCTAATTGAAGATTATTTAGATGAACTATATATTGCTAAAAATATTCCATATCTAATGACTAAATCAAAATTAAATTTAAAGAACTTTGATAACGTTATTAAAGAATGTGAAGAATACCTTCATATTACCTATAATGAAGACCAAAAAAACGCTATCTGGACTAGTTTATCTAATAATATAAGTATTATCACTGGAGGCCCAGGAACCGGCAAAACCACTATAATTAAAGGTATAATTAATGCCTATGCTATCATCAATAAATTAAATGATCATGGTATCGATAGACACTTATTATTACTAGCACCAACCGGAAGAGCCTCAAAAAGAATGAGTGAAACAAGTGGTTATGGAGCCAGTACCATTCATAGATTTCTTAAATGGGATAAAGAAAATAATATCTTTGGTGTTAACGAATTAAATCAGTTACACTATAATCTAATCATAATAGATGAAACCTCAATGATAGATAACCATCTCTTCGCATCCCTTCTAAAAGGTTTAGATTTAACTAATACCCAAATAATTTTAGTAGGTGATGAATACCAATTACCAAGTGTCGGTCCCGGACTAATCTTAAGTGATTTAATAAAAAGTAATATTCCTCATATAAGTCTTGAACAAATCTATAGACAAAGTGATAATTCATATATACCAGAACTAGCTAAAAATATTAAAAATTGTAATATTGATGAATCAATCAAAACTAAAAGAGATGATTTCTCATTTATTGAATGTCCTAAAGAAGACATCAAAAAAATAATGATTAAAGTTCTAGAAAAAATGAATGATAAAAAAGTTCCTGAAAATGCCATTCAAATTCTAGCTCCAATGTATAAAGGTGAAAATGGTATCGATAATCTAAATATAACCTTGCAAGAATTCTTTAATCCAGATGATAATCAAAAAGCTGAAGCAATCATCGGTCCTATCACATATCGTGAAGGGGATAAAGTCTTAAATTTAGTAAATGATGTTGATAATAATATTTATAATGGAGATATTGGCTATATCGACAGTATCAATTTAAATTCTAAAAAAGATTTTATTATCGTTAACTACGAAGGTAATTATGTTTCTTATAAAAGAGAAGACATCAATACTATAACTCATGCTTATGCTATCAGTATTCATAAATCTCAAGGATCTGAATTTGGTTATGTCATTATGCCAATATCTTTAAGCTATTCCCGAATGCTTTATAACAAATTATTATATACCGGAGTATCTAGAGCTAAAAAAAGTCTAATCTTAATTGGTTCTTTAGAAGCCTTTAAACAAAGTATTTATAATAATTATAGTTATCAAAGAAAAACAACTTTAACCGAAAAAATAATGAATAATTTAAATAATTAAACCCATAATAACATTAGAGGTGTTTTTATGAAAGATTCATTAATGATGATGGTAGGCGCAGCAGCTGGTATTGGACTATACATCGGATTATCAAACCTAACATCAAATAAAAAAGATTTAAAAAAGAAAATGAATAATCTAATTGATGATACAGCAAGTATGTTTAATAATTAAAAGTTGAATTGCCAACAAAAAATTAAAACATAAATAAAAAAAGGTTTTGAGTATAAAACCTTTTTTTGTGCCAAAATATAATATGAATAAAATTAAATATTTAAAGCTTAGAAAAATTCTTTTATTACTGCTTATTACATATTTAATCTTACTAATTGTCAGAATGTGTAATATTCTAGAAATATGTTGTACTATTATTAATTTAATTAGTCCCATATTTTTTGGCTTTGCTATTAGTTGGATTTTAAAACCAATTGTCTTATATTTAAATAAATATATAAGTGAAAAGCTAAGTATACCTATCACTTATTCTATTCTTATTTTAATAATATCTATCATAAGTTATTTTTTTATTCCTGTTCTTATCAAAGAAGTAAAAAACATTATTCCTTTTATAGTTGATCTATTTAATAAAATACCTAAAGAATATACTAAAAATATTGATATGACTAGAATAGGCAAGAAACTTATTTCTTGTACATCGAATATTAAAAATATCTTACTTAATATTTTTTATAGTGTTTTTATTTCTTATTATTTTTTGGCAGGGCATAAAAGTGTTACTAAATTTATATCTAAATATACACCACATTCTTTAATTAATGAGATAAGCACTAATTTAAAGGCTTTTGTTAAGGGAACTTTACTAGATACATTAATTCTCTTTACTATGAGTATTATCTTCTTAACGGCCTTTAAAATGCCTTATGCCTTGCTGTTTTCTATAGTTATATCATTAACTAATATTATTCCTTTTATAGGTCCTTATATTGGGGGAGTGCCAGCAGTCTTAGTAGGTTTATCAGTTAATTTAAAATTAGGTATCACTATAACAATAATTGTTATCTTATTACAATTTGTTGAATCTAGTTTTATTCATCCTTTAATTATGAGTAAAAGTTTAAATTTACATCCCATATCAATTATTATTAGTTTAATTATCTTCGGATATTTATTTGGTGTAATAGGTATGCTTATATCTACACCACTATTAAGTGTTATTAAATCTTTATATTTATACTATAAAAAAAGACCTAAGAAAGCTCTGAATAAATAGTCTTATCATATTCATGATCTGTAATCTTATAGTCTTCTAATTTTTTAGCATCAATTAAATAAAATTTATGAAGTAGGGTATCATTTGTTGAATTCTCTAATACTGGATCATCCCAAGTTAAATCCAAATGTAACCAGTTACCATTAATATAAATTGCATTCCAAACATGAGTATCAGTAGATATTTTATAATTCTTAATATTAAATCTATTTAAAAATAAACTCATTGCATCAGCATAACCACCACATACTGCATATCCTTCAATTAATGCTCCATAAGCTGTATTAGATTTATATTTACTAGTTCCTTTTTCTCTTAATACATCATATTTAGTATGATTAATAATATAATCATGGATAGCTAAAACTTTATCCTCATCACTCATATCATCTTTTATAGTACCTTTAATTATTTCATCTATCTTATTATTTATTTTTATAATATCATCATCACTATATAACTTAGTTACCTCAACATTAACTTCACCACTATTAATCCCACAAGTAATCTTAACATTACTATAACTATTAAAAGGACTAACAAAATTATTAATATGAGTAAGTATATTAGATTTATTACTTATATTTTGGACATCATTAATACAATCTCTATATTCTTCTGGACAATAAAATGTAAATGTATCATAACCTCTATTAAAAATAGAGTAGAATATACTATATAAATCATGTTTACTATAAGGTACAAAAGTTTTACTATCAGAAACAAATTCATAATTAGTCTTTTTATAGTATTCATTCGGATTACTTACTACAACTTTAGGTTTATTAGCTAAATACTTTGAAAAGTATGTAGATATGTCATCTATATAATAAAAACATCCTGCCACTATTAACAGGGTAAATATCAATTTAATTATCTTTTTCATATCATCACAATTATATAATAACAAATAAGCTAAAAAAAAGAAATGAATCTTAGTTCATTTCTTTTACTTTTTTATTTAATCTTGCTTTTTGTCTATCACAAGTATTTTTTTTCATTAATCCTTTACTAGCGCATTTATCGATATTAGATAAAGTTGATTTTAATAAATCATTAGCCTTTACTTTATCATTTTCTTTAACTGCTTTTTCTAGTCTTTTCATACCATTTTTTACTCTTGAAGTATATGAAGTATTACTAACAGTTTTTACCTTATCTGTTTTAACTGTTTTTTTAGAACTTTTAATATTAGGCATTAGTTTACGCTCCTTCCTTAAATACATTTATGATTGTACCAAAAATTATATTAAAAAGCAAATAAAATATTGATAAAAAAAGCATTATTTGGTATTATTGTAATAGAAAATAGAGGTTATGTGCCTATGAATATGAATAAATTAATTAAAAAACAGGCTTTTTTATCTTTAATATCCTTAGCATTAATAGCTTTTATTGTAACGGGATCTTCATATGCTTTATTCCAAAGTAGTGTAGTTGATAGTAATATTCATTCTGTAACAACACCTAATTTTGTTATTTCTTATTTAAATAGTTCTGGTCAAACATTATCTAATTCTGATGCTTTAAATATTGATAATTTGATTCAAACTTCTGATGCTGATGCTTTAGCATCTACTTCTAATATTTATAAGTATAAGATTACTAATACAGGTACTATTCCATATCGTTTTAAAGCTTATGTTCAAATTAATCCTAATTATTTATCAGGTGGAATCAATAATCCAAGTGGAAGTCTTAATTTATTAGATTTATATTATATCAAATATGAAACTAATTATGAAAATGCAAAAGCTTTAGCAAGCCAAGATGGTCAAAGCAATACTGATAAAATTCAAGTTTTCCCTAGTACTTCAAATACTCCAAATGTTAATGATGTTATAAATCCTGGCCAAACTAAAGAATTTTATATTAGATTATGGCTTAGAAAAGATGTTGATGTTCCAAATAGTGCAATTGGTTCAGAAACACATCTTCAATTAGTTATAGAAGGAGAATCCGTTACTAATGAAGAAGTAGCTCCAAAGGGTTGGAATACTTCATCATCTGGTACTTTACTAGCAGCTTTAAAAACTAATAATCCTTTAACAATACCCCAATCTCAAATAGGAGAGGCTTCATTACAAACAAGTAAATTAACTACAACTGATCGTGATGGAGCTATGTATGTTCATTTATCAGATTTAGCTGGAGAAACAGTAGGTTACTCTAATAAATATTGCAAATATTGTAGTGACATTGAATTTAATACATTTAATACACTTACTACATTGTCAAATAGTGATATGTCATCAACTTTAAAAGGGAAATATATTAATTATGATAATAAAATCTGGTATGTTAATGGTTTTAAAGAAGTAACTTCTGGCAGATGGGCCATGTATATATCTCTTCAAGAGACAACCTCTACAACTGATGAAACAACTTTTGCTGGAACTGAAGATAGTTTTGGAATATCTTATTATTACCGCGGAAAATCAACGAATAATTTTGTCCAATTTGCTGGCATGTGCTGGAGAATTGTAAGAATTGAGGGAAATGGTAATATTAAATTAACCTTATATAATCGTAGTGGAACAAGTTGTACTACAACAGGTAACAATCTAGCTTTTATTCCAAATATAAATGGAGCCTATACCACATCATTTAATGATAATGGTAATGATAATGCTTATGTTGGTTATAAATATGGTACAACTAGTTCAACAAGTTTTATACCAACTCATTATCCAACAAACGATAGTGTAATACTAACTCAATTAAAAGATTGGTATGATAAAAAATTAAGAACGTATGATTCGTATATTGCTGATACGGTTTGGTGTAACGATAAAAAAAGAGGTTCTGACGGAAGAACTCCTCAATATGCACCATATAGTTATGAAACTTCAGCCTTTACAAGTTCAAGTGGCTATGGAACCAATTTAACTCTTTACGCAGGAACTACTCGAAATATGAAAACATCAACCATTACTTCTACTGCTACAAGAAATAAGAGCAATGTAGCTGGTTATCAACAATTTACTAATATTAATATTTCAAGTGCAACACCAAGTTTAAAATGTGAAATTCCCGCTGAATACAATATATTATCAAACTTTACAGCCGGAACTACTAAAGAAGGAAATAAAGCTTTAAATGGCTATAAAATTGGTCTTCTAACTCTTGACGAAGTGATTTATGCAGGCGGTTCTGTGTTAAGACCAAATGGAAAATATTATTTAATGGAAAATGCTAGTGCCACAGGTTCAACCTTAATGGAAGGATGGTGGACAATGACTCCAGCTGGATTCTTCTCATTAGGCGATACTGCAAGAGCCATTATATTCTATGTTAACTATAATGGAACTGGATTAATTTCATATACATATGCTGATTATCCTTTAGGAATAAGACCAGCAATTTCATTAAAACCAACAGTTAAAATATCTAGTGGAAACGGAACAGCAAGTAGCCCATATGTTATAAGTTCAGCTAGTTAATAAGGAGGAAATATGAACAACGATATATTATTTGAAACAAAAGAAGAAAAAGAAGCGACTGAAAGAGTTTTAGCAGCATTCAAAGTAAAATCTTTAAATGAAAATATTGATGGTTTAGTTGCTGAAGTATTAAAATATGCGGTTCAAATCGATGACATCCTAGAAGAACATAGCTTACCAAAAAGATACTTAGATAGAGTAAGCACTATTAATGAAAATGGACGCATATCACTAGATGATGATTTAATCAAACTAGACTTCAGAGTTAAAGAAATTCTTGATGATTTAATTAATAGGATCAATACAAGAATCTCAATAGTTAAAGAAGAAACAATCAATCTTTTAGGTATTCAAAAAGAATATGATTTAGAGCATATCGATTTAGATCATGAACTAGAAGTATCAATGTTAGATGAAAAATACTATTTATAGAAAAAATATAGATAATATGGTATAATACGAAAACGAAAGAAGGACCGAAAATATGAATGAAAATCATGTAGATTTAAACCAAATTAATTATTTATTAGGCCAAGAAGGATTAAGCGCAGAAAGAAAAACTCAATTAGAAGCATTTAAAGCTCAATATGAAGCCTTAGCTAATCAAGCAAATACTATTCAAGAAAGCCTTGCTAATTTAACCAATGACTTCAATAAAGCTGAAGAAGAAATTAAATTAGAAAGAGAACATGAAAGATTAAGTGGTTTAATTAATCATTATACAGAAATTAACAAAACTTCTTTAACTGATTATGAAATAAACTTTAGAAGAACAATGATGAAAGACGATGGTTCTGGATTAATTCAAAGATTATTTGCATGTATTGAAAAAGAACCAAGATATGCAACATTACCAGCATATTTAGAAGCTAAAAAAGAAATTGAAGCAGCATTTAAAAATCATTTTGATATGAAAAAATTTGCTAAAAAACAAGAAGAATATATTGCAACTCGTGAAAAATATAGAGAATTAATTGCAAAAGATCCAAATAATTATGCAGAAATTTCTCAAATGTCAGCTAAATTAAAAAGATTACAAGAATCAGTCGTTACTGAAGCTAATAAGTATGTATTTAATAAAAAGAAATTAGAAACATTATATGAAAAAAATATTCATCAATTATCTCTTTTAGGAAGTTATGCAATAAATGCTGAACGTAATGCTATTTTAAATGAAATTAAAAAAGCTTATGAACCATTCCATGAAAGATTTGATTCAGAAAGAAGATTAAAATTTTATACTCAAGATTTAGCTAAAATTGAAGCTCAAATGGCTGAACTTGGAGTCAAGAAGGCTGAATCAAAAGCAGCCACACAAGGAACTCCTGTTACACCCGCATCGTCAGTTGGGACAGCTACTAATCCTACAGGAACCAGTCCAGAAAATGATCCAGAAGCGAAAAACCATAGTGGATTACATTTTATCGGATTACCAAATGATAAATATTATGATTCAGTAAGAGATGCATATCGTTATGGTGATGAAATTGAAATTGATAAAGAAGAAGAAATTGATGGAACTACATTTATTACTTTAAAAGGTTCAGATGTAAAAATAGAAAAGAATTTATTTGCTACAACTGCCGATATTGAAGATGAATTTAAACATGCTATGAAAGCACATAAAACATCTACAAATCAAATCAAAGCTGGTATGAAAGTAACGCCATGCTGGCCAGGTCATTATAACCGTGCCATCTTAAAAAAGGGTTCTAGAGGTAATGAAGCCGATATCGAAGTTAAAAATATGAAACTACACGATGAAATCGAAGTAGAAAAAGTATTTTATAAAGGTCTGAAAAAATTTGTTAAATTAGTTGGTTATGAAAATGCATTCTCAGCAGATTCATTTGCAATTGCACCAAGCACAATCAAAGAAATAGCTGAAAAGAAAGAAGCCGCTAAGAAAGCTAAAGAACAACAAACACCAGAAAATGAACCAGTTGTTGAAAAACAAAAACAATCAGTTTCAGATATGTTAAATGAAGCTGAAAATACTGCCGAAAAAGAAGCTTTCTTTAGCGCTGAAGATAAAGCAGCATATCAAGCATCATTCGATGAAACATATGAACAAGTTCATGGTAAAAAAGCTGTAACTGCTACAGAAGAAACAACAGATAAACAAACTGAACAACAAGCTAGAGTAGGAGCTATTGCTGGAATTGCTAATAATGAAAGAACACCATTAAGAGTAAGAATGGCATCAACCTGGTCATTGATTACATCTAAAGCTGGTCAAGCTATTAAAGCTAAAATCGTTGATATTGCTCAAAAAATTGTAGATAAAGCTCAAACCCAAGCAGCTTCTGAAGAAGAATTAAAAGAAGCTATGGATATTCAAGCAGAAGCAGTTCGTCAAAGTGGTGTAGAACCAGCTAAACAACAACAAGAATTAAGTATATAGGAGGATAAATGGCTAGATATAAAGTAACTGATACTAAAGATGCAAAAGAAGAATTTTTAGAACAAGAAGAAATATTTAGAAAAATAAAAATTGGACTTTACGGAACAGCAATTGGTTCAGTAATAATGGCTTGCCCAGGTACTATGAGAATAGCATTGTGGGCACTTGCTTTAGGTTATAGTGCTGTTGTTAAACATCGCGAAACAAGTCCTTTCTGCGGGCTAGTATCCGATGCAATATATGGTATTTTTAAAAAATTTCAAAATATAAAAGATGATCTTGCCGAATATAAAACTAATTTTCTAGAAGCATCAACTCCTTCCATGAGTGAAGAAGAGATGAGAGCTGCATATGAAGCAGCTGAAGAGAAAAAATGGAGAGATTATGCAGAAACTCGCAGAATACTTGATGAAATGAAAGCAAAACGTGAAAGTAGTTATCAATCAAAAGAGCAAAAAGCTGCTGAAAGTGCTTTATATAGTATGACAGCAAATCAAAAATCAACCGATGCTTATGCTACTGAAGAATTTCTAAGAAGAGTTAATGCAATCCAAAATGATGGTTATCAAACCACAAAGAATAATGAAGGGAGACATTTATAATGAAAGTTGACACAATTGTAACTTTAGATGGAAATGAAAGATACTATCTTGTAGATAAAACTGAACAAGATGGTAAAATATACTTCTTAGCAACAAAGCTAAAAGAAGACAATACACCATTAGAAGAATCACAAATATTCGAAGAAATTGTAGAAGAGGGGACTACATATTTAGAAACAGTAGCTGATGAATTAGTATATAATCAATTAGCAGCTATCTTTGTTACTAAATTTAATGATTTAGTTTTAGAAGGAGAAATTTAATTTCTCTTTTTTTGTATAATAAAAAATAAAAACTACATAATAATACAAAGGAGAGAAAATGAAAAATAAAATATTAGTCTTTAGTTTATTATTATTTAGTTTAATTCTTTTTGGGTGTGAATTTAATAATACTCCAACTAAAAAAGTTGAATCACTCTTAATGAAATATCAAAATAATTCTGAATCAGTAAGTAAAGAATTAGATGATTATGTTAAAAGTGAAGAAATAGACCCCGCATATCAAGATAAATACAAAGAAGTATTTTTAAAACAATATCAAGATTTAAAATATGAAATAAAAGATGAAAAAATTGATGGAAATACTGCAGAAGTAACTGCTCAAATAGAAGTATATGATTATTATAAAACTCAAACTGAAGTAAGCACTTACATAACAAATCATCAAAATGAATTTAATACTAATGGTATTTTCGATAATAATAAAGTATTAGAATATAAAATTAAAGAATTAACCAATACTAAAGATAAAGTAACTTATACTATTGTATTTAATTTAACTAAAGTAAATGATACTTGGACAATAGATAATCTATCAGAAGAAGAATTAGAAAAAATTCATGGAACATATGCCCATTAGAGTTAATCTAATTCTTTTTTTATATTTTTAGAATAATATTATTTAGGTGATTAATTAAATGAAAAAAATAATATTATTTATTCTTTTACTATTTCCTATCTTTGTTAAAGCTGAATATCTAACTCCAAATGCTGAATCAGGTATCTTAATTGAATATTCTACAGGGAAAATCCTTTATAGTAAAAAAATAGATGAAAAACTAGCACCAGCATCTATGACTAAGATTATGACTCTTTTACTTATTATGGAAGCAGTCGAGGAAGGTAAAATAAATTTAGATAATAATATCCCCATCAGCACTAATGCTTCATCTATGGGTGGATCTCAAGTATTTTTAGACCCTAATACGGAAATGAAAGCTGAAGAATTAATTAAATCAATTGCCATTGCCTCAGCTAATGATAGTGCTGTTGCGATGGCTGAAGCTATTTCCGGTACAACCGCTAACTTTGTATCTAGAATGAACTCCAGAGCTAAAGAACTAGGATGTAAAAACACTAATTTTAAAAACGTCCATGGTTTAGATGAAGAAGGACATTATTCAACTGCTTATGATATGTCATTAATAGCTAGAGAACTTCTTAAACATGAACAAATACTTAAATACACCAGTACCTATGAAGCCTATTTAAACAAGCCTAATGGGACTTCAACATGGATGGTCAATACCAATAAACTAATCAAATATTATACTGGCTTAGATGGCTTAAAAACAGGCTTTACTAAGACAGCAGGTTACTGTCTAACATCAACAGCTAAAAGAAATGATATGCGATTAATAAGTGTTGTTATGAAAGAACCATCAAGTCAAGTTAGAAATTCAGAAACTATCAGCTTACTAAACTATGGCTTTTCCAACTATAAAATTAAAACTATCTTAAAAAAAGATCAAAATCTAGGAACCATTGAAGTTCAAAATGGTAAAAAAGAACTTGCAGACATCACCATATTAGAAGATGCTACAAATCTAGAATCCATTAATGATAATAAAGAATATAGCTTTAATATTGTAACTGATAAAGTAAAAGCACCGCTTAAAAAAGGTGATAAAGTAGGTACTCTAGAACTAACCGAACAAGGAACCATTATTAAAAGATTAAATATTACAGTTAAAGAAAATATCCCTAAAGCTAATATCTGGGATTTATACAAAAGAAACTTTAAATCTATAATTATTGGTAGTATCCATTAAAAAAAATACTTAGAATACTAATTCTAGGTATTTTTTATGATATAATTATATAAGAATAAGTATCTAAACTTAAAGTATGTGATAAATTAAGATTAGAATTAATAAATTATGAAAGTGAAGGAAATAACTATGACAAAACAAACTAAAAAACATTTACCAATGTATGGAGTAGGACCATTATATGTTTCAATAATTTTAATAACTACAATAATATTTATATTTTTATCTTATTTAAACTTCATTCCTAGTTATAACATTAAAGAACTATCAACATCTATAATTATGCTTGGAATAATCCTAATAATAGTATCTATCTATATGTGGTGTAATGCTGTTATTAAAGATAATATTGATAAATATATCATTAAAAATAAACTATTAACTACCGGTATCTATAGCTATACAAGAAATCCCATCTATTCAGCATTTACCATTCTATCTTTAGGTTTAATTTTAATATCTAATAATTATTACCTTTTAATTTTACCAATATTATATTATTTATTTCTAACTGTGTTAATGATTTTAACTGAAGAAAAATGGCTTAAAGAAGTATTTGGTTCTGAATACGAAGAATATAAAAAGAAAGTTAATAGAATCATTCCTATTAAAAAAAGAATTAATAAATAAGAGGTGTTTTAATGTATACAATAATTGATTATTTAAAATTTTATAGTGATGCTTCATTAAATGAAGTTAAATGGAATAATATTGATAATTTAATGGCAGCTATTATAGTTTATTTACCAATTCCATCATTTAAAGATAATAAAAGTTTAAAAGAGTTATGTGATTATGCTACCAAAAATGAAGCGGATATTCGTGGTTTTACAGCCACTAAAGCAGTTGAGATATTAAATATCATTAAAAATAGTAAAAGATATAAAAATATCACTATCTCTAACTTTGTTAATGTTAAAAATGAAGACTCTCAATTTGGTGCTTGTATCATCAAAACTGATAAAGAAAAAATCATTAGTTTTAAAGGTACAGATCGTTCCTTAATTGGCTGGCTTGAAAACTTTAGACTTATGTATGAGTATCCAACCTATACTCAAAATCTAGCCATTAAATATCTAAATGATAATATAACTTTTATAGATAAAGATATTTATGTAGTTGGACACTCTAAAGGTGGTAATCTAGCAATGGCAAGTACTATGGAACTATCTGATTCAAAATTTAATAAAATAAAAGAAGTTTGTAATTTTGATGGACCAGGATTTAAAAAACAAGAGTATGAAAGTAAAAAATTCAAAAGACTAAAGACCAAACTTTTAAATGTCATTCCTACCGGATCAGTTATTGGAACTATACTTTATAATGATAACTATAAAGTTGTTTCAAGTAATGAATATGCTTTTGACGAACATTATCCAACCTCATGGAAACTATTTGGTCAATACTTCGTTGAAGGCAAATTATCAACTATCAGTAAACAATTTCATAAAAATACCTCAGATGGGCTAGAAACCCTTGATAAAGAAAAACTTAAAAAAACCATTGAAACAAGCTTTAAAAGTTTTGAAAAAGAATACTCAAGTGATTTTACTTCCATCTCATTTAATGATATTAAAAACTTCTATACCAATATGAAAAATGTTGATCCTGAAATAAGAGATTATCTAACAGTTTTAATGGAAGAACTAATAAAGTATTCCTAAAAATTATCTTAATATAACTATAATTTTTTTGATTTAATGACAAAAAAATTGATAAGTAACATGGGGTACTTGAACCAATTATTGTTAAAAAGAGTTTTCAGAAAAAGAAGTGATTTAACTGATAAACAACTTTTAGCAAGCTGCTGTGTACATAGAAGCTAACAAAAAAAGCAAATAAATGTATTTCTATAATAAATCAGTTAAAGGTAGAAATGAATAAAGGTAAATTATTATGGTAAATAAATGTACAAAAAAATTATTAATTGATTTAGGAAATTATGATTATTATAGAGAAAAAAAGACTGAGTTGGAAGGAACAAAATAATTCCCTAATAAAATAACAAAATAGTATTTGTAAATTAAAATTAAAGCAATCGTAATAATTGTTTAATATTTTATTTCTCCATGATATAATGTAATAAATAAAAAAATAGAGAGGAGATTTTATGAAAAATAAATCTATTTTAATTGGTAGTATAATTGCCGCTATTGTTATAGTTTTTGGACTAATTTTTATCTTTAATGGTAAAAGGGTAGAAAGTGACATTAAAACTGTTACAGACATCAAAAGAATGTTTAATAAAATATATAAGGGAGTAAATTTACCTGAACTAGAAACAGAAAAAATTGAAACTACTGCTGATAATGTAGAAGCATATACAGGTTTGAAATCCAACTCAAATATTGAGAAAATGGTTGTTTCTGAACCATTCATAAATGCTCAAGCATATTCAGCAGTGGCACTTATTGTTAAAGATGGTTCTGATATTGAAAAAATTAAACAAGAAATATTGGAAAATATAAATATGAATAAATGGATATGTGTATCGGCAGAACAATTATATATAACAAATAATGGTAATGTAATTTTTCTTGTAATGTCTGATGAAGATCAAGCTAAACCTGTTTATGATAACTTTAAAAAATATGTTAATAATAAAATTGGTAAAGAATTACACAAAGAAAACAAGGAAGAAGATATTGAACTTCCACCAGAATTACCGGCATCATAAAAAGCACCTAAAAGGTGCTTTAATTCTAAGGAGGCAAACATGTTATTTTCAAGTATAAGCTTTTTATATTATTTTTTACCAGTAGTTTTATTATTTTATTTCATTGTTCCCAAAAAATATAAAAACTTAATATTATTTATCTTTTCAATGTTTTTTTATTTCTATGGTGAACCAAAATATATATTTTTAATGCTAATAGAAATATTAGTAGCATACGTTGGAGCCATTTTAATAGATAAATATAAAAGTAAAACTATTTTTACTATTGTACTTACTATCCACATAGGACTGTTAGGTATATTTAAATATACCGATTTCTTTATTCAAAATATTAATAATTTATTTAAAACTAATATTTCACTTTTAAGAATTGCTCTACCAATTGGAATATCCTTCTATACCTTTCAAATTATCAGTTATATTATAGATGTTTATCATGGCAAAGTAAAAGTCCAAAAAAGTTTTTTAAAATTAGCTACATATATTTCTTTATTTCCTCAACTTATTGCAGGACCTATTGTTCGTTACGAAACAATTGAGAAAGAATTAGATAATCGTAGTCATAGTTTTAATGATTTTGCAATTGGCGCACGTCGTTTTACAATTGGATTAGCAAAAAAAGTATTAATAGCCAATATTCTTGGAGAATTATGCACAAAGTTTGCATTAGAATCAGGTCAAAGCGTTGTCTTTTATTGGATAAATGCGATAAGTTATATGCTACAAATATACTTTGATTTTTCAGCATATTCTGATATGGCAATTGGACTTGGTCGAATATTTGGATTCCATTTCTTAGAAAATTTTAATTATCCATATATTTCCAAAAGTATTACCGAATTTTGGCGTAGATGGCATATTTCATTAGGGTCTTGGTTTAAAGACTATGTTTATATCCCTTTAGGAGGAAATCGTAAAGGACAGTTAATATTGCTTAGAAATGTCCTAATTGTCTGGTTTTTAACAGGATTTTGGCATGGAGCTAGTTGGAATTTTATAATTTGGGGATTAATGTTTGGTATTATTTTAATTATAGAAAAACTATGGTTAAAAAAATATCTTGATAAAATGCCTAAGTTTATTCAAAACATCTATGTATTATTTATAGTTATGATTAGTTTTATTATATTTAGCGCTGATAATATGGCAGTTGCTTTTAAAAATATTACAGGATTATTTGGGTTAAATAAAGTAGCATTTATTAATGAATATACAATTTATAACTTAAAAAGTTATGCGATGATATTGATAATTGCCATACTAGCTTCTACACCAATTTTTAAAAATCTAATCGAAAAATTAAATAAAAATCCATATCTAAATAAATGGATAAATCTTTTAGAACCTATATTAATAGTAATATTATTATTAATAGTTACATCTTATTTAATTGATAATTCTTATAATCCCTTTTTATACTTTAGATTTTAGGAGAATAATATGAAAGAAAACAACAAAAACATAATTATAACAATTGGATTTTCACTATTTATTTTTAGTTTATTTATAATAAATATTGTTAAAAAAGATACGTTAATATCAAAATCAGAGCGAAGAAAACTTGCACAATTCCCTGAATTTTCCTCTAAATATATATTTGATGGAACTTTTTTTCATAAATTTGATAATTATACAACTGATCAATTCTTTCAAAGAGATAAATTTAGACTCTTAAAAGTTAATATTGAATTAAAAACTAAGCATAATTATAATGACTTATATGTATATAATAATTATATAATTAAACAGACATATCCGTTATCAGAAACTTCAATTTCGCGTTTAACCAAAAAGATAAATTATCTTAAAGAAAATTATTTAAAAAATAATGAAATCTATTTTAGCATAATTCCTGACAAAAACTATTATGTTTCTAATGGAAACTTAAAATTAGATTATAGTAAAATGGAAGAAATGCTTAAAACAAATTTATCCTATGCTAACTACATAAATATCTTTAATACATTATCAATCGAAAATTACTATAAAACTGATACGCATTGGAAACAAGAGACTCTAATAGATGTAGCAAATAAATTTGCTCATGAGATGAATTTTAACATATCAAATTCTTATCAAAAGGAAAAAATAACTAAATTTCTTGGTGTTTATGCAGGTCAATTGCCAATCAAAAATAATTATGAAGATATAAATATTTTAATTAATGATTCAATAAATAATAGTAAAGTATACAATTATGAAACTAAAAAAACAACTCAAGTATATGATTTAACCAAAATAAATTCGATAGATAAATATGACATTTATTTATCTGGAGCAACACCACTTATTACTATTACTAATGAATTAAGCAATAATACTAAAGAATTAATAGTATTTAGAGATTCTTATGGAAGTAGTCTAATCCCATTATTTATTTCCGGATATAAAAAGATAACTATGATTGATACTAGATATATTTCTCCAAAAATATTAAATAGATATATAGAATTTAATAATCAAGATGTTTTATTTCTTTATAGTGCCTTATTAATTAATGATAGTTCTTCATTAAAGTAAATAATCAAATTATAATAAATATTGTTTTAGAAAAAAAATTATGATATCATTAACATGGTGATAGTATGAAGAGTATAATAAAATTTATAAAAGGTGTTTTAATTTCTTGCTGGGTAGTTTTAGCTATATTTACAACAATCTGTTTAATAAGCTATAATGACTACAAGGTAAGCGTTTTTGGAGATTATTCTTTATTTATTGTTGATAATAAAGAATTAGAACCAACCTTTAAAAAATATGATGTAGTTATTGTTAAAAAAGAATTATCTAAAAGATATCAAAAAGATGATCATGTTTTCTTTTATTTAGGTAATACTGAAACTCAAAGTTATATTAATTTAGGTCAAATATCTCAAATAGATCGTAATGGAACTACTGAAGATGTCTATTATTTTGGTGATTCCAAAGTTAATTATAGTAACATTGTAGGTTCTGCTAATGGTGCCATTGTTTGGCATAAAGTAGGTTTAGCACTAAGTATTTTAGAATCACGTTGGGGCTTTATGTTCTTAATTATTTTACCTACTTTATTTGCAATCGTATATGAAATTTATTACATAACTCTAGAAGTAAAAAAAGAAACTAAAAAAGAAACTTCAGAAGAGTAGTCCTTATGAAAACAAAATTAAAACTATGGTTATTAGTAATTTTGTTTTTTATATTATCTATTTATATAATATCCGATAGTTATGCTTTATTTGAAACAAATTCAAGTGGAGAAGCAAACTCTAATATAGGTAAATGGGTAATTAAAATAAGTGATATTTTAATTTCTGATAATCAAAAAGAAGAATTCTCAGTCGATAATTTTGTTTATGAAGAAAATGAAAATATTGCTGATGGTTATATAGCTCCTGGCCGTAATGGTTACTTTGATATCATCTTAGATCCTACTGGAACTGAAGTGGCAGTAAGATATGATTTAAGCTTTGATACTGAACAATCCTATGGAGATAACATAAAGTATAGTGTAACCTTATTAGATGGAACAGAGACTATTAAAACAGCTCCAAATACCTATTCAGGAACTATATCATTAAATCAAATAAACCAAAATACTAAAATAACATTAAGAATAAATTTAACCTGGGATAATGATGTTAACTATAACTCAAATGATACTAAACTAGGAACCACTGAAGATAATAAAATCAGAATACCAGTTAGAGTATCAGCAACCCAATATTTAGGAGAAACAATTACCCCATATACAGAATAAAGAGGGAAGGAATAAGATGTGCCAAAGATTTTAAAGAAAATTTTTAAGACCATAATCGACATCTTAATATTTATCATCTTTTTAATATTAATTATAATAATATTTGCAAAATTAAAAATGTTAAAAGATAATAATAACTATTTTGAATTATTTGGCTATTCTATATTCAATGTAGCCACCGGTTCTATGGAACCAGCCATAAGTCAAAATGATGTCATATTAGTAAAAAAACAAGATAACTATAAATTAAATGACATAATAACTTTTAAAAAAGATAAAGATTTTATAACCCATCGTATTATTAAAATTAATGATACTTATATAACAACTAAAGGTGATGCTAATAACGCTATTGATGTTGCTATTACTCAAGATGTTATTATAGGTAAAGTTATTAAAATCTATGAAAATGCCGGCATTTGGCAAAAAATTCTAACTACACCTCAAGTAGTAGTGATGATCTTTGTTACCCTAATATTATTTGATTTAGCGTTCTCATATAAAGGTTTTAAAAATAAACAATTAGTTAAAAAAGTTGATCAAGTAGACTTAGAACAAGTTGCTAAAAAGTCTCACGATTTTAAATTTAATAAAGAAGAAATTAAAGCCCTTTATAATAAAATGGACTTAATTAAAAAGAATAAAGATATTGAATTAAATAACAAAGAAAAAGAATTATTAGAATATACAATCAGACTAGATTTAAGTGAATTACAAAAAGAAATAAATGACAAATTAAATAAGGAGGAGTAAATGAAAACAAAAAAATTCTTTACAATTTTTGATAAAGATAAATTTGTTTTTGCCTCTAAAATAATTGTATTATTTCTTTTTTTAGTTGCTATCTTTAATTTATTAGATGTCGCATACTCTAAATACGAATCAAAAGCTAACATGTATGCTGATGCTAATATTGCCTTTTTTATTGTAGATAGTGGTACTTATGAAAATAGTATTTCCATCAAAGGATTAACTCCTTCAAAAGAACCATTTATCTATACCATAAACGTCTATAACCATAAAAATAACAAAAGAGCAAACGTTAACATGCAATATAAAATTAAATTTGAAACAACTACTAATTTACCCTTAACATATCAAATAATTAGAAATGAAAAATATTCAGCCGATGCTGTTAACATAATTTCTAGTTATACCCTAAGACAAGAAGCTGATGTCTATTATAATGTTTTTAATATCAATAACACTTATAATTTTTCTCATACCAAAGATGAAACGGATCAATACACTATCATTGTGAACTTCCCTGAACAATATAAAAATAACCCTGATGATTACCAAGGAAAGATCGAACTTATTTCCGTTATTATCGATGCTGAGCAGGTTGTTTAATAAATTTAATTGTGTTATAATTTCATAAGATAGGAGTTGTGCTTATGACAAAGAAAAAAGTAATTATAATTCTTCTTATAATTGCCTTAGCTTTGCCACTAGGCATAACTTTTTCTAAATACGCTTATACTTTTATTAATAACTATTTAATGGAAGCTAATAACTTCTTCTTTAATAGTGATAAATTAAGCCAAAAAGGTATAACTTATAATATTAATAATTGGAGTGGAGTAAGTCCTTTTACTATTCAGTTTGAACTTAATAATCATAAAAATAATATCTTAACCAGTGCTGCTGACATTACTTATGATATTAAAGTAACATGCTCAGAAGATGTTACATGTGCTCTAAATAGTACCTCTGGAGTAATTTATGTTAAAGAACTAACTGATAATTTTGTTTTATCAGTTACCCCTAAAAGAACTTTTGACACTAATGAAAAAATAACCATTGAAGTAGTCGCTACATCAAGTAGTCCTTACGTTAAAACATTAAGTGCTAAATTTATTGCTACTGTTGGTAAAAAAGGTATTTCTTATGAAATAAATGATGAAGCTTATCAACCATATTTAAACTTTACAATTACCAATGCCTTAGATCAATATAAAGTATTAGAATCCTTTGATAATTATTCAGTAGGTAACATTATCTCTTCTGAAACTTATCTAGCTTTAAGTGATACAAATAAAGCTAAATGTGCATCTGCCGTTGTAACTTTATCATTTGATCCTAATAAAATAATTTTAGATACTACAACAAATCTTTTAAAAACTGCAACAACCACCACAACCAATGTTGGTGGAGTAGATTATATAAGCTCTATAACCTTTAAAGTAGAAGCCGTAAGTAGTAATATCATTCGTTTTTATAAAAAAGATAAAACTCAAGATCATACTTATCCATTTGGAACTGATCAAGAACCAATTATCACATTTAACGCTGAAACATAGGAGGTAAACATGGACAATATTATTGAAAAATATATTAAATACGTCGAAAACTTTCTTTTAAATTATTATCGTCTTTTATTAAACACTTCCTATGAAAGAAAAATGGTAGACGCCTTCATAAATAAATATATCGATGTAAGATACTATAATAATTCAATATATGAGAAAGAAAAAAACTTTGTTGAAAGAATCAATAAAGAATTAAAACTTGTTGCTAAAGAATTAATCGTTCAAAATCAAGAAAAAACCGAAAAAATAAAAAACATTTTTGCTTTATTTGGTTATATCTTATATATTGATGATTGTCTTCCATATACAAATATAAAAACTCTTTTGAAAACCCTTTTTGAAGATGAAAATATTAAACTAACATATGACCTAGAAACTAAAGAAAAATTTACTGAACTAGTTAAAAACTTTATCAATCAAAAGAAAGAGTTCTTAAAACTATTTAATAATAAAGAATTTAATTTAAAATTTAAAAGATTAAAAAGAGATTTATTTTTAACTGAACTAGAACAAAATTGTAATATTAACCCTTTATACAGTGAATATGCTATAAATAAAGCTTTTACAACTGGAATAGTTCTTGAAAATAAATTCTATCTAACATGTCTTTTATTATCTGGAGAAGTCCTAAAAAATACCATAAATTTGGATTACAATAAAAACTATGTTGTAGATTTCCCTATAACTTTATTTACAAAATCAAAAAAAATAAATCGTTATTTAAAAGTTCTTGAAAATGATATGATTTTAAATAAAATAAATTTAAGATTCTATTATAAAGACTACTTAAAAAATAAAGAATCAATAAATAAAATAATTAATATGGGATATAGTGTATCTATTGTCTTAGATGAAACCTTTATTGATGATTATGATTCATTAATTTTATTTTCTTATGTTTTCATCTACGAAAAATATGATTATTATGATATTATTATAGATAGTAAAGATACAATTAACACAACAATTGTTACATTATAGAGGTGAAGTATGGATACATTTTTTAAATTCTTTTATGAATTTTTATCTCAATTCTTTTCGGGATTCGCTGAAATCTTTAAAGGCATCTGGTATGGAATTAAAGCTATGTTTAACATTTCTGAATACTTAAAAATAATTAACACCTATAAAGCCGACTTTACTGTCACTGAATGGATATTATTTGGAGTAGGAACCCTAATAGTAGTAGCCTTAATTGGTTTAGTAATATTCTTAATAGTCTTCTTAATTAGAAAATATTTAAGATTTAGAAAAACCATCGTTGAACAAGAATCAATGCTTGAAGAAATATCAACTTTAAATAATAAAGTCGCATCACTAGTTACTGAAAGAGAAGATATTCTTGCTATGAAAGTATCTCAATTAGGACTTAAACCTGGCGAATCAGATACTGTTGAGGTAACTGAAGGCGATAAAGATTCAGTTGATCAAAATACTTCTATTAGATTTTCTAAATTAAATGATGTAGATATTAAATTTGCTAATTATAAAGTTCAAAATTATGGTAATACTTTTACTTTACCAGAATTAGTTGAATTATTTAGGAACTTTGCTGCTAGTCAGTTACATTTATATTACACATCAGAAATGATTAGATTATTTATCTCTGCCTTAGCAAGTACTAAATTAGTTATCTTACAAGGTATTTCTGGTACCGGTAAAACATCACTTGCTTATGCTTGGGGAAAATTTTTAAAACATGATTCATGTGTTGCTTCAGTTCAACCATCTTGGCGTGATCGAAGCGAACTTTTTGGCTATTTCAATGAGTTTACTAAGAAATTTAATGAAACAGATATTTTAAAAGAATTATATGAAGCAGGATATACTGATGATATATATACAGTAATCTTAGATGAAATGAATATCTCTCGTGTCGAATATTATTTTGCCGAGATGCTATCAATTTTAGAAATGCCTAACAAAGATGAATGGATTGTTGAAGTAGTTTCATCAGCTTGGAAGAGTGACCCTAAACACTTAATTGGTGGTAAGTTACATATTCCTGCTAATGTTTGGTATATTGGAACAATCAATAACGATGATTCAACCTTTATGGTAACAGATAAAGTATATGATAGAGCAATGCCATTGGATATCAATGATAAAGGACAAGTATTTGAACCAATCGAGACAGAAGCCCAAGATATAAATTATACATATCTAGATAAATTATTTAGTGAAGCTATGCAAAACAATCCGATATCAGAAGACACCCTAAATAAAATAAATGAAATGGATGATTATGTTATTAAGCATTTCAGAATAGCTTTTGGTAATCGTATCGTGGCACATATGAAAAAGTTTGTACCAGTATATGTTGCATGTGGTGGTGAAGAAGTAGATGGCGTAGATTATTTCATAGCCAGAAAAATATTAAGAAAGTTTGAGCAATTAAATATATCATACATTAGAGATGAAATAGATGGTTATATTGAATTCCTAGATAAAACATTTGGAAAAGGAAAAATGAAAGAATGCGAAGAATATTTACTTAGATTGAAAAAATTGACATAGGAGGTCTAAAATGAATGAACTAGAAATAATTAGTTTATATAATGAAGCAAATGAA
>OJAW01000365.1_pt1 | contig 33873 bp, 26 predicted proteins | sample 1589151 | NCBI WGS metagenome assembly OJAW01 (sample SAMN03283290) | human gut metagenome | biome: human-associated habitat; material: feces | host: Homo sapiens | place: Peru | collected 2012
TGAACCGGGTAAGGGATACTATGTCTCTACTTTTATCTTAAATGAAAGAGCCGTGGCGTGGCGCAGAAAACCTATTTGAGCAATGCCGAAATTTGGTCTAAAACGCCGTGACCAGTGGGATCTACGCGGCATGGGGTGACTGCCACCCAGCCATCTTCCACAGCGCGCACGTCGGTTTCGGCATCGTCGGGATTGTCGAGGCGGTATTCACCTGTCACCCAGTAATAATCGAAGCCACGAGGGTCCATGCGGTGCTCAAACTCTTTCACCCATCTGCCCATGGCTGTACGCACCACCTTCATGCCTTTGGCATTTTCGGGCATGTTCACGTTCAGGCAGATGCCGTCGGGCAATCCGCTTTCGAGCACCCTTTCGAGCACTTTTTCAATCCACGGCTCGTAGGAGTCGAAGTCGGATTCGGGGGCAAACGGCTCGGCGGAGAATGCCACAGCAGGCAAATGATGCACCGCAGCCTCAAACACCACGCCCATCGTGCCGCTGTAAAGTGTACAGATGCCGTAGTTGTAGCCATGGTTGATGCCAGAAAGCACCAAATCAGGTTTGCGGCCGCCAAGCAGTTGGTCGAGGGCGAGTTTCACGCAGTCGGTGGGCGTGCCCGGCACTTGATACTCGGTGTAGCCTTCCTCTTCTTTCAACTTCAACGCGCGTAGAGGGTCAAAGAATGTGATGGAGCATCCTTTGCCACTTTGCTGCATGGCAGGAGCCACAGCCACCACATCGCCGTATTTGCGAGACACTTTTATAAGGGTCTTAATACCGTTGAACGAGAATCCGTCGTCGTTGCTGATCAAAATCAGCGGTCGTTTTTCTTGATTTGACATATTTATATCTATATTTCTACAAAGATAGTGCAAATCGAACGAAGAGCAACAAGCTTGCTTGATTGCTATGCTGAAATGCAGCCTATTTTCTACAAAGATAGCAATTTTTTGCCAAAGCCATCGCTTTTTCCTTTTTATCCCAAATCGGTCATTAGGGTTTGTGAATCCTACGGCCTAATGACTGATTTGGGTTTATCCGAATTTCGGACCAAAAACGCACAAAACAGAGGCACAAGAAGGCGAAAAAACAAGAAAAACGACAAAAAATGCACTTTTTTTGAAAAAAACGCAGATTTTTTTTGCAGGTTTCAAAAATTGTCGTAACTTTGCACTCGCAATTCGGAAACGAATAAACATCATGACTCCGTAGCTCAGTTGGTAGAGCAATTGACTCTTAATCAATGGGTCGAGGGTTCGAGCCCCTCCGGGGTCACCAAAAGCCTCCTTTCAAAGGAGGCTTTTTTTATTTCCCCCCACCCCCTCCCACACCAAAAAAATCAACCCCAATTTTATAACCAACATCACCATTCTCAACAATTTCACATCAGCTTGCAATATGGTTTTAGATTAAATTCTGTATCTTTGCATCATTAATACTGAAACCATTATGGCATTACCAATAAATATAGAAGACCTGCTCCATAAGCAACGCGTAGAATCAAACAGAATCGAGTTCAAGGAAGGATGGAACCCAACGTCCATCTATCATAGCATCTGTGCGTTTGCCAATGACATTGACAATCTCGGCGGTGGATATATAATCATTGGTGTTGCCGAAAAGAATGGCATAGCTGTTCGTCCTGTGAAAGGTGTACCAGAGGAAAACCTTGACAAGATTCAAAGAGAGGTGCTTCAGTACAACCAGCTGATAGAGCCAGTATATGCGCCGAGGGTATCAATTGAAGAAGTTGATGGTAAATATTTGGTAGTGATTTGGGCTACAGCTGGACACAACCGCCCATACACAGCACCAGCAGATGTAAATGCAAAACTTAAAAAGCCCATTTTCTATATCAGATATGGCACTTCGTCAATAGAAGCCAAAGGCGAATTTCTTGACCAACTAAGAGATATGGCTAACAGAGTTCCTTTTGACGACCGTGGCAACGAAAACATAAGCATTGATGACATCTCGCCTTTATTATTGAAAGACTATCTAACAAAGATTGACAGTCGGTTAGCAAAAGCCAACTTTGCTACCGATATGGAGAGGATTTTGGATCAAATGCAACTATATGATGGACCTAAAGAAAAAAAGAGCATTAAGAATGTGGCAGCAATGATGTTTGCAGAACATCCCGAAAAATTCTTTCCAACAACACAGGTAGATATTGTTGTATTTCCTGAAGGGCGAGAGAAAAATCCCGAAAAATTCATTGAGGTGCCATCGATTTTAGGCCCAGTACCCATGATGATACGCCGCACATTGGATTATTTGCGTACCAATATTATAAAGGAGCGAATCACCAAGCCTACTGATGACGAGCATTCAGTAAAGGTGTTCAATTATCCGTTTCAAGCATTAGAAGAAGCGGTTGTAAATGCCCTATACCACAGAGACTACAAAGAACGTGAACCGGTAGAAATCACCATCGAACCCAATAGAATCAGCATACTGAGCTATTCTGGACCTGACCGGTCTATAAGTATGGAGTCGCTTAAAGAGGCTAACATTCTTCGGTCGCGCAGATACCGTAATCGCAGATTAGGAGAGTTTCTTAAAGAATTGGACCTTACCGAAGGTAGAGCCACAGGGATTCCCACTATACAGAAGAAACTCAGAGAGAACGGTTCGCCTAAAGCAACGATTGAAACAGATGAGTCACGCTCCTATTTCTTGATTGACATACCAGCCAGAATAGATTTTGTCCAAGATGCGAGTAGTATTAGAGAGACTGATATAGAGCAAATTAGAATTAATTTGTCCAAGATATGTCCAAGATATGTCCAAGATATGTCTATGAGCGAATTAGGCTTCTTGGCTATTTGCCTTATAAGAGCAAAGAAAGAGGTCTCTGCTCAAGAGATGTTGGAGGGAATAGACAAAATATCTTACAAGCAAAAGAAGCGAAAGTATCTTGAAAAATTACTTGCAATGGGGGCAATCTCAATGACCATACCCAACAAACCTACCAGCAAGAACCAGAAGTATGTCCTTTCTGATATAGGGCACAACATTATCCATGCTTAAAATCAATTACTTGCTTTTTGACAGTCCCCGTATGCTATGGGGACTGCGTGGTTCGTTCTTCATTTTTTGGCGGAGTTTTGTTTTGAATGTGAAGTTGGAGTGGGGATTTGTATAAAAATTCATTAAAATATTGGCGAAATTCTTCTATTTACAATTTTTATTACTACCTTTGTCTGATTGATGTGGGAAAGAAAGTCAAGTACTTACAGCACTGTTTAGCCCCCAATAATTAATTTAAATGCGCTACTGAGCCAAAAAATTTCATTTATCCACCAACTCACAAATCATTGCTATCGTGAAGAATAAAAGAAATCGACTCCAAGTAATTATAGAGTTAGTAAAAAAGAACTGCATCGGAAGCCAAAACGAGCTTGCCGAACTGCTGAAGCAGCATGGTATCGAGGTGACGCAAGCCACCCTGTCGCGCGACTTGAAGACACTGAAGGTGACGAAAGTGGCTAACGATGCGGGCGAATACATGTATATCATCCCCGACAGCAACGAACTGCAAGACTCTATGCTCATGAAAGGGCAGAAGGGACTTACAGGCGGTGCGCAAATCGGGTTTGTGTCGCTTGACTATTCTGGCAACATCGCGGTAATCAAGACCCGAAACGGCTATGCCACCGGTCTGGCATACGACATCGACATGAGCCACGCCCACATGGTGCTGGGCACTATCGCTGGTGCCGACACGGTGTTCGTGTTGCTCCGAGAGGGCATCTCACGCAAGGAATCGAACGAGTTTTTTGCCCGATTCCTGCCTGCCGACATCATCGGCTAAGCCCCCCATTCACTGCCTTTCTCTGAGAGGTGACACGCTTTCACACACGAAAATACACACTAATTTGATTTTTTCTCGACACGCCTCACATATATTTATGTGCGGGCTGCGACTTTAGATAATAACGGAATTTAGAAATTTGATTCGTAGTAACAAAAAAAATGATTGACATCAAAGACATTGAAATTGTGGTGGCTGGAGAGTCGCATCTCAAATACATAGATGAGATTATCGACACGATGGCGGCAGCCGCCAAGGTTCGTGGCACTGGTATCGCTCGCCGTACACACGAGTATCTGGAAAAAGTGATGCGACAAAACAAAGCAGTTTTGGCGCTCTACCACGGCCGATTTGCAGGGTTCAGCTACATCGAAAGCTGGGACCACCAATTGTTTGTAACCAACTCAGGACTTATCGTTCACCCCGATTTTAGAGGTATCGGCGTGGCTACTATGATCAAACGACGAGTTTTCGCCTTAGCTCGCGAACGCTATCCGCTTGCTAAGGTGTTCAGCCTCACCACTGGCGCTGCCGTGCTCAACATGAACACGAAACTCGGCTTCAAGCCCGTGACTTTTGAAGTTCTCACCCGCGACGAGCAATTCTGGAAAGGTTGCGAAAGTTGCGTGAATTTCGACATTCTACAACGCAATGGCGGAGCTAAATGCCTGTGCACTGCACTGCTCTACGACCCCGCCGAACATATCAACGAAGAAATCACATACGACACCGACATGAATACAAAAGGCAAAAACAAAGAGCGCAAGAAAGTGGTGCTCGCCTATAGCGGCGGCCTCGACACTTCTTTCGCCGTGAAATATCTTTCAGAAGACTGCGGCTACGCCGTTTACACTGCCACTGCCAACACTGGCGGCTTCAGCGCCGAAGAGCTGGAGACCATCGAGAAAAATGCGCTGGCACTGGGTGCTGTGAAGCACGTGAACCTCGACGTGACGCAAGAATATTACGAAAAGAGCATCAAATATATGGTGATGGGCAATGTGCTGCGCAATGGCACCTACCCTATTTCTGTAAGTTCGGAACGTATGTTCCAAGCCATCGCTATCATCAACTACGCCAAGGAGATTGGCGCCGATTGCGTGGCACACGGTAGCACAGGCGCAGGCAACGACCAAATCCGTTTCGACCTCACTTTCCAAGTGCTGGCTCCCGAAATCGAGGTCATCACCCCTACGCGTGACCTCTCGCTCACTCGCGATTATGAAATCAACTACTTGAAGGACCACGGTTTCGAAGGCGATTTCAAGAAACTCGAATACAGTTACAACGAAGGCTTGTGGGGCACAAGCATATGTGGTAAGGAAACGCTGCACAGCAACGAAAACCTGCCCGAAAGCGCATTCCTGCGTCAGATGACAGCCAAGGAGGACAAGCGCATCACCATCGACTTTGAAAAGGGCGAAATCGCTGCCATCAATGGCACCGCCTACCCCGACAAGGTGAAGGCAATTCAAGACCTTGAAGAGATGGTGGCTCCTTACGGCATAGGCCGCGATATCAACCTCGGCGACACCATTATCGGCATCAAGGGCCGTGTGGGCTTCGAGGCTGCGGCTCCATTGCTGATTATCGCCGCCCACAAGTTGCTTGAAAAATACACCACCACCAAGTGGCAGCAATACTGGAAGGAGCAACTGGGCAACTGGTACGGAATGTTCTTCCACGAAAGTTACTATCTGGAGCCTGTGATGCGCGACATCGAGGCTTACTTGGTGGAGTCGCAACGCAATGTCACCGGCCGTGTGATTATCGACCTGAAGCCTTACCGCTATGAACTGGTGGGCGTGGAGAGCGACTACGACTTGAGCAAGACCAACTTTGGCGAATATGGCGAAATGAACAAGGCTTGGAGCGCCGACGATGTGAAGGGCTTCACCAAAATCTACGCCAACCCGCTGAAGGTGTATCACTACAACCAAATCAAGAACGGCAAAGAGGAGGATTTGTAGAGCGATGATTAAAGCAGGTATCATAGGTGGAGCCGGCTACACCGCTGGCGAACTCACCCGACTTCTCATTTGCCACCCTGAGGTGGAACTGAAATGGATAAGCAGCACCAGCAACGCCGGAAACCGTGTGGACAGCGTGCACCAAGGACTCATCGGCGAAACCGACCTTGTGTTCGTGGCCGACACGCCGTTGAGCGAAATCGATGTGCTGTTTCTCTGCACGCCTCACGGATTCTCGAAGCCTTTCCTCGAAGAGCATAAGGGCGAGATTCCCGAATCGCTCCGTATCATCGACCTTGCGCAAGATTTCCGCATCGCCGACGGTGCGCACGATTTCGTGTACGGTTTGCCTGAACTGAACCGCGAGCGCATCACCACCGCCACCAAGCATATCGCCAACCCCGGCTGCTTTGCCACCGCCATTCAGTTGGCATTGCTCCCACTGGCGAAAAACGGCTGGCTCAACGCCGATGTGCATATCCATGCCGTGACGGGCAGCACCGGCGCTGGCGTGAAACCAGGGCCTACGAAGCACTACTCATGGCGCAACGACAATGTGAGCATCTACAAGCCTTTCAAGCATCAGCATTTGCTCGAAATCCGCCAGTCGCTCACGCTGCTCCAACCTGGTTTTGATAGCGAACTCGACTTCATTCCGATGCGTGGTTGCTTCTCGCGCGGCATCTTCGCCACGCTCTACCTGCGTAGCGATGCCGAGTTGGAAGATGTGAAGCGCGCCTACGAGGAATATTACGCTCCTCACGCGTTCACTTTCGTGACCGACAAGGAAATCGACCTCAAAGATGTGGTGAACACCAACAAATGCCTGATTCACGTTGATAAAATCGACGGCAAAATCCTCATCACATCTGCTATCGACAATTTGCTGAAAGGCGCAGTTGGCACCGCCGTGCACAACATGAATCTGCTCTTCGGCTTGCCCGAACGCACTGGCCTCGCCCTCAAAGCCTCAGCATTTTAACAATCTCACACAGATTCAACAGATTAAACAGAAAAAAACTATCTGTTGAATAAAAAAATCCGTTGAATCTGTTGAATCTGTGTGATAATCCAAAAGAAGAAAGTCATGAAATTATTCGACGTATATCCATTATTCGATATCGAGATTGTGAAGGGCGTGGGCTGCCACACCTACGATGCCAGCGGCACCGAATATCTCGACCTTTATGGTGGCCATGCCGTGATTTCGGTAGGCCACAGCCACCCCCACTATATCAACGCGCTGAAGAAGCAAGCCGAAAACCTGGTGTTCTACAGCAATTCCGTAATCAACAGTCTGCAAGTGCGCTTGGCTGAAAAACTGGGCAAGGCGTGCGGCTACGACGATTACCAACTTTTCCTCATCAATTCTGGTGCGGAAGCCAACGAAAACGCAATGAAGTTGGCATCGTTCCACACTGGCAAGCCACGCGTAATCGCCTTCAGCAAGGCGTTCCACGGTCGCACCTCGCTTGCCGTGGAAGCCACCGACAATCCCAAAATCCAAGCCCCCGTCAACGCCACGCCTAACGTGACCATCGTGCCGTTCTGCGACATCGATGCCGTAAAGGCTGAAATCGCCAAGGGCGATGTGGCAGCAGTAATTATCGAGGGTATTCAGGGCGTGGGCGGCATTCAGATTCCATCCGACGAATTTATGCACCAACTCCGCACCCTCACCCAAGAAAGTGGCGTGGTGCTTATCCTCGACGAGATTCAGAGCGGCTACGGCCGTACGGGCAAATTCTTCGCCCACCAGTGGAGCGGCATCAAAGCCGACATCGTGACGATGGCGAAGGGCATCTGCAACGGCTATCCCATGGGCGCACTCATCTGTAGCCCAAAGTTCAAACCTGTGTATGGAATGCTTGGCACCACATTCGGCGGCAACCACCTCGGCTGCGCCGGAGCCATCGCCGTGCTCGAAATCTTCGAGAAAGAGCAACTGGTGGAGAACGCACGAAAAGTGGGCGAACACCTGCTCACGGAACTGAAGAAGATTCCTGGCATCAAGGAAGTGCGAGGCCGTGGCTTGATGATAGGCATGGAGTTCGACTATCCGGTGAAAGAACTGCGTAGCCGCCTCATTCACGAGCAGCACGTGTTCACAGGCGCAAGCGGCACCAACATGATTCGCCTGCTCCCCCCACTCACCCTCACCATCGCCCAAGCTGACGAATTCATCACCCGCCTAAAATCCACCCTCTAACCGCCCCCACAAGGCGAAACATACAAGCGAGGCCGTGTCACCATCGACACAGCCTCGCTATTCATTTCTCCTCCCCACAAAACCCACAAAACAACACCTCACCACGCAATTTCATTGTCCGTAAACAACAAAACCACAAATTTTGCAATTTTGTTGTCCATAAATGATAAAATCACATTTTGTGCTAATTTTGTTGTCTATAAATGATAAAATTTATATATTTGCGGTGAGAAAGGAAATTAGTTATGGAAATTATTTCAAGAACATATTATGCGAAGCGAGTGGATGCTTGGCTTGGAAAAGGGCAAATCATTGTCCTTGTAGGTCAGCGTCGTGTGGGCAAAAGTTTTGTATTAAAGGATTTTGTGATTCGTCACAAAACAGAGCCAAATGCCAACATCATATATATCGACAAGGAAAAGAAAGACTTTAATTACATACAAAATCACGAGCAGCTCAACGGCTACATCGACGAGCATTTCGCCGCTGGCAAGCACAACTATATTCTTATCGACGAAGTGCAAGACATCGCCGGTTGGGAACATTCGGTAAGAAGTTTCCGCACGGAAGACTCCACCGACATCATCATCACTGGTTCTAACTCAAAAATGCTATCGGGCGAACTGAGCACACTGCTTGCCGGACGCTATGAAGAAATTCATGTTCAAAGCCTTAGTTATACCGAGTTTCTTGAGTTCCATAACCTAACAGATAGCGACGAAGCACTTTGGAAATACCTCAATTTTGGTGGACTTCCTGCACTGAAAGACATAGGCATTGACAATGAAGGCATGGTGAGCGAATACCTTTCGGGGGTGTTCAACACCATTATGCTGAAAGACATCATTGAGCGACACACCATTCGCAACATTCCTTTCATTCGCAACCTCGTCGTGTTTATGGCCGACACCATAGGCAAACTTAACTCTGCCAACAGTATAGTGAAATACATGAGGTCGCAAAACGTGGAAGTCTCCACCAACATTGTGCTAAACTACATGTCGTATTTCTGCGAGGCGTATCTCACCCACAAAGTGGACCGCTACGACATTCACGGCAAAAAACTACTGGAGTCGAACAGCAAATGCTATTTCGGCGACATCGGTTTGCGTAATTTCATTGCTGGCGGTGAGCGCGACACCGACATTGAAAAAGTGATTGAAAATGTGGTGTATCTGCATTTGCTGCATCTGGGCTACACCGTGAAAGTGGGGCAACTAAGGGCTGGTGAAATCGACTTCGTGTGCACAAAACCTGGCAAAAAAGCGTATGTGCAAGTGGCTTATCTAATCGCAAATCAAGAAACAAAAGAAAGGGAATTCGGAAATCTCTGCCTTATCCCCGACAACTATCCAAAATACGTCATCTCGGCATCGCCACTACTCAAAAGCAGCGACTACGAAGGCGTGACACACCTACACCTCCGCCAATTCCTCACAAAAGGAATCTAACAACCAACCCAAAAACTACGCCACAGCACCTTACCACCAAACACCATCAAAGGCAAGCACCATCAAAGGATCGGTTCCTTTGATGGTGCTTTTTGTGTTTGCGAAAAATGCCTGATTATTTCTCAGATGATTGTAGAGAGGAAACAAGGTCCTCACTTCTTCAACTCTTCATATTTCTCTTTTTGCTCACTTTCTCAAAATCAGCCTTGAATAAGGCATTGAGCGTTTCATCGTCTTGATTAATCACTTTCAGTTCTATTTCGGTCAAGCCAAGCAAATCCTTATACTTGCGAGCATAGTAAACCACCTTCATCATCACTTTCACAAAATCAGAGCAGTCTAATTCCCTCTTATTTTGACCGAGCAAATGCTCAATAGTCGCAGCAATAAAATATGGCAGAATATGCATTTGAAGTTGCAATGGATTCATATCCATAACCAAAGACACCTCTTCGGTATTCATTACCCATGCAAACATTGCACCCGACATCTTTTTTTGCAACAAACTGGTTGTATCTGGCTTAGCATCAAGCACCCACTTAGCAATGGCGCGAATTTCATCACGATGCACCCTGCAAGCCTTCTCATCCTTCAGGTCGTCGAAGATAGGCACTGGCACAAGTGCAGTAACCGTGGTTTTGGGGCGAGTCTCGCCCATTCTGTAACCTCTTTTGTTATAATCATTATTATACCATTCCACAAATGCGTCTACCACCGAATCACACTGCGCGGTTCCAAAATACTTGTTTCCAAATCCCACGTCGGCTCCACGAAGCATCCACATAATATATCCATCTAAATGTCCTTCGTGCAGCGCTGCGCGTTCCATATCCAGCACCGGCACATTGTAATAGTCGTGTGCCGTTGTGTCGGCTATCTCCACATATTTGCGATGCAGCCTCGCCACATCTGCAAGCGTGAGTGTATCACCTGCGAAACCTCCCTCATCAAGCACAACCTTATGCGTATAATCAAAAAATCCATTGTAAGGCAAATCACAATCAAGCGAAGCATACGCCGACAAATTCACTTTTTTAGTGAAAGTCACCTCCCATTTGCCATCTTTGCGAGTCACATTTTCGCGATACAAATCATAGATGAGTTTCCCCATTTCCATCAATCGATCATATTTGCTCGCGTGCAATTGGTAATTCTGAGCATACATCACAGCCCAAACAGGGTCGGTTGACATAGCATATAAGTTGGCAAGACGATAATACGACGCGTCGTAATTCGGATCAATATCAATGGCATGTTCATAACATCCCACAGACTCATCGTAGTTCTTCATCATATATGCCATATTGCCCTTTTCCACCCACAGGCGGACACTGTTAGGGAACTTCTTCAAACCCTTTTCATAAATTTGAATAGCCTCTTTGCGCTTCCCCACATAATCGAAGGCATTACCTGCAATAACGTATGAGTTCTCACCTGCATCTTTTAACTTCAACAACTTTTTCGCCCACTGATATGCTCCTTCATAATCTTGCTTAACAATATATCCATACACAATTTCATGGACAACCGCCCAGTTGGAAGGATGCGCTTTATCCAAGCCCTTGAGCAAGTCAATGCCAGTATCCACCATTCCATTATCCATAAAGTGGATAGCATTCTGATACAGTTGTTGCTCCTTTTCGTTAAAATCACTGAACACATCCGCACGAGCCTGAGCCACGCCAAGCAAGAGCACCATTGCCACAAATAGCAACGCACGAGAAAACAAATGCCTCTTATCCATAATCTATAGGTTTTTCAACTGCAAATATAACAAATAAACACTCAAAAAAAAACAAAACTTCACACATTTTCATTCCCTACACATTTTTTGCTTTATTTTATATCCAAAACCACCTCGCACACAGTTATTTAAGCCACACCACCATCAAAGGGACGGTTCTTTTGATGGTGCACATTGAGGGTGATGGGTGAGGGGAAATTGGTGATTGGGGCGGTTTCATTTTTGATTTTGAGATTTTTTTTGCACTTTTTTGGCGATTTTTTGGTGCTTTTTTGAACTTGTATAGTACTATTGCACAGCTGATTAAGCCATAACACCATCAAAAGAACCGTCCCTTTGATGGTGTTTTTTGGGGGATAGGGGTTGGGTGGGCATCTGGGGGAATTGGGGTGGGGATTTGGAGGGGTGAATTTGGGGTGATGTGGTGGGGGAAAAATTTGTGGATTTTAGGGCTATAAATTTGGTGATTGAGGGATTTTTTCGTAAATTTGTATGTTTTATGACGCAAGCATCAAAACATGCGCTACGAACCCTCTAAAAAGGCCCAGAAACAGATGTTTTGACCCTTGCGAAAAGTGTGAAATATATGTCAGAAGAATTAATCGAACAGCAAGAAGAACAGTATTCAGCGTCTAACATTCAAGTGCTCGAGGGCCTTGAAGCTGTGCGCAAGCGTCCGTCAATGTATATTGGCGACACACACGTGAAAGGACTCCACCATCTGGTATCAGAAGTTGTAGATAACTCTATCGACGAAGCCCTTGCAGGTTTCTGCGACAAGGTCACTGTGACCATTGGCGAAGACAACTCCATCACCGTGAGCGACAACGGCCGTGGTATTCCTGTGGACGAGCATGAAAAACTCCACAAGTCGGCACTTGAGGTGGTGATGACTGTGCTGCACGCCGGCGGTAAGTTCGACAAAGGCTCCTATAAAGTGTCGGGCGGTCTGCACGGTGTGGGCGTAAGTTGTGTGAACGCACTTAGCGACTACCTTCGCGCCGAAGTGCGCCGTGAAGGCAAAGTATATATGCAAGAATACGCTTTTGGCAAGCCCACAAGCGAAGTGAAAATAATTGGAGAATGTGCTGAAGAAGATCACGGCACCACCGTTATCTTCCACCCCGATGCCACCATTTTCCAAACCACAGTATATCAGTTCAGCATTTTGAGCAACCGCCTCCGCGACCTTGCTTACCTTAACGCTGGCGTGACCCTCTCGCTCACCGACCTGCGCGACAAGGACGAGCACGGTGTGCCACGCACCGAGGTTTACCACTCCGAAACCGGTTTGGACGACTTCGTGCGCTACCTCGACGAAGGCAAGGAACCGCTCATCAGCGATGTGATTCATATCACCAACAACGAAGGCGAAATTCCTGTGGAAGTGGCTATGACCTACAACAAGACTTTCAAGGAAAACATCTATTCGTTTGTCAACAATATCAACACCATTGAGGGTGGTACTCACCTACAGGGCTTCCGCATGGGCTTGGGCACTTCGCTCAAGAAATACGCCGAAAAGTCGAAAGCGCTTGAGAAGGCTAAGGTGGAACTCTCGAAGGAAGACTTCCTGCAAGGCTTGACTGCTGTGGTGTCGGTGAAGGTGCTCGAACCTCAGTTTGAGGGTCAGACCAAGACCAAGCTCGGCAACACCGAGGCTATCACCGCAGTAAACTCCGCCGTGAAGGCTGCGCTCGAAAGTTATTTGGAAGAGCACCCCGAACCTGCCAAAGCCATCATCGAAAAGGTGATTTTGGCTGCACAGGCACGTCATGCGGCACAAAACGCTCGCGCAAAAATCATTCGCAAGTCGCCATTGGCTGGTTCTGGCCTGCCAGGCAAACTTGCCGACTGCTCAAGCAAGGACCCAGCCAAGTCGGAGTTGTTCCTCGTCGAGGGTGACTCTGCAGGTGGTTCGGCAAAGCAAGGCCGCGACCGTCAGTTCCAAGCCATCCTCCCACTGCGTGGTAAGATTTTGAACGTGGAAAAGGTGCTTGAGCACAAAATCTACGAAAGCGAATCGGTAGTCACCATTTTCCGTGCGCTCGGTATCACCGACCCACGCAACTACGACCCCGAAAAACTCCGCTACCACCGTGTGATTATCATGACCGATGCCGATGTGGACGGTGCCCACATCGCCACACTGCTGATGACCTTCTTCTTCCGTTGCATTCGTCCAATCGTGGAGAACGGTCACCTCTATATCGCCACCCCACCACTCTACCGTGCTATCAAGGGCAATAACTCTGAATATTGCTGGACCGATATGCAGGTGCGTCAGTTTATCGACAAGTATGGCGCTGGCGAAGAAAAGAATGTGCGTGTTCAGCGATTCAAAGGTCTTGGTGAAATGAACCCAGAGCAACTTTGGGACACCACCATGAACCCAGAGAACCGTATGCTGAAGCGTGTCACCATCAGCGATGCGGCAGAAGCCGACCGCGTGTTCACCATGCTCATGGGCGAAGAGGTGCCACCACGCCGCCAGTTTATCGAGGACAACGCCACTTACGCTACCCTCGACACATAATCCCCCCCCGACATAGACAGCAGTGCCGAAGCACAAAACCGAACCTCGGCACTCTACACACTATATAATATATATGCAGCGACCTGATCACCATACCAAGTCGCTGCATATTTGCAAAAAAATACGAATGTTGAAAAAGGGAGGAAATCAAGCACCATCCATCGCAAACGCCTGTTAACAAGCGCATAGTTATTAACAAAAGTGGCGAGTTATCAACATTTATTTCAATTTAACGCATTTTTTAACTTGTAATTGAACAAAAAGTAATTCCTTTGCAGAGTAAATAAAAACACCCGCAAGATTATGGGAAAAATCATAGCAATAGCCAATCAAAAGGGCGGTGTGGGTAAAACCACCACTGCCATCAACTTATCAGCTTCATTGGCTGTGAACAAGAAGAAAGTGCTCCTTATCGACGCCGACCCACAGGCAAACGCCACATCGGGCCTCGGCGTTGACCCTAAACAGATGTCGTCGTCGATTTACGAATGTCTGGTCGACGATTATCCAATTCTCGGCACACAGGTGAAAACCTGCGTGGAGGGGCTCGACTTGGTGGGTAGCCGCATCGACCTGGTGGGAGCGGAACTCGAACTTATCAACAAGCCCAACCGCGAGCGCGTGCTCGAAAAGGCTTTGGCAAGCGTAAAGGAAGAATACGACTTCATTCTCATCGACTGTAGCCCTTCGCTCGGATTGATTACCGTGAACGCTCTCACAGCAGCCGATTCGGTGATTATTCCTGTGCAAGCCGAGTATTTCGCACTTGAAGGCATCAGCAAGTTGCTCAACACCGTGCGCATCATCAAGTCGAAACTCAACCCATCGCTCCAAATCGAGGGTTTCCTGCTCACCATGTACGACGCACGCCTCCGCCTTGCCAACCAAATCTACGAAGAGCTGAAAAGCCACTTCGGCGACATGGTGTTCAGCACCGTGATTCCACGCAACATTCGTTTGAGCGAGGCTCCAAGCCACGGTTTGCCAGCCATTCTCTACGACCCCACCAGCCGTGGTGCCACCAGCCACACCCAGTTGGCGAAAGAGTTGATCAGTAAAAACCGTAAGAAAAAGTAACCACATTAAATCAAAGTTTCCACTATGGCAATCAAGAGAAATGCACTCGGACGCGGACTCGACTCACTCATCTCAATGGACGATGTGCAGCCGAGCGGCAGTTCGGCTATCAATGAAATAGCAATCGACCTCATCAAGCCAAACCCCGACCAGCCTCGTATCAACTTCGACGAGGAGGCACTTGAGGAATTGGCTACCTCTATACGCGAGTTAGGCATTATCCAGCCCCTCACTCTGCGCAGCGCAGAAGCCGGCACCTATATGATTATTTCGGGTGAGCGACGCTACCGTGCTGCCAAACTCGCTGGTCTCGACACCGTGCCAGCATACGTGCGCACCGCCAACGACAGCGAACTCACCGAGATGGCGCTGATTGAGAACATTCAGCGCGAAGACCTCAACGCCATCGAAATTGCGCTCACCTTCCGCAAACTCATCGACCAATACAACCTCACCCAAGAGCGATTGAGCGAGCGCATAGGTAAGAAGCGCGCCACCATCGCCAACTTCCTCCGCCTGCTGAAACTGCCTGCTGAAGTGCAACTCGGCTTGCGCGACAAGGCTGTGGACATGGGCCACGCAAGAGCGTTGCTCTCGGTGGAGAAGCCCACCATGCAGCTCAAACTCTACAACGAGATTTTGAAAAAAGGACTCTCGGTGCGCCAGGTGGAGCAAAGGGCAAAGGAAATGAACGAAGAAGGCAGCACCGAGCCAAAAGCACCTGCAAAAAAGGTGAACAATGCCGACTACGATGTGCTGAAACAGCACCTGAGCAAGTCGTTTGGCGTGGCTGTTTCGTTTGCCTGCAATAAGGACGGTAAAGGAAAAATCTCATTTCCTTTCAAAAACGAAGAGGAATTAGAGAGAATTATTCGTATCTTTGACACATTAAAACATTAATTATAGCTTCCCCACCTGCTCAATAGTGGGCGGAGAGGCAAGCAACTCCTTGTGAGAAAGGTATTTAACCCACATATTCGCACATTTGTAGGCACAGTGATTGCACTATGCCTGCTTGTGCTTTGCTCGGTGGGCAGCATGGCGCAGACCACTGGCGGCATCGAAAAGCCCACACGCACTCGCACCGGAGGGCATAAGGCTGTGGCAAGCACTCCCCCCGATTCGGCAGCCGTCACCGTAAAACCCAGCACCTACGAGCGCACCCCTGTGCTCGACGAGGCTGGCGACACCGTGAAATTCGAGCCCAACGATTCGCTGATTCTGGCGCAAGCCACCTTCGTGCCCGACACGGCAGCCGCCACCAACCTGGGCAAACTCCGTGTGTTCAACCCCGACCCTAAGCGCGCCATGTGGCTCTCGGCACTCTGCCCCGGCTTGGGACAAATCTACAACCGCCGCTATTGGAAAATCCCAATTGTGGTGGGTGCTTTCGTGGGGCTCGGCTACGGCACGGCATGGAACAACCGTATGCTCGGCGACTACACCAAAGCCTACCGCGACATCACCGACAACGACCCCAACACGCGCAGCTACATGAACTTCTTCCCGAAAACCGTGAAGGAGAGCGACCTCGACAAGGAATGGCTCACGCGCGCGCTGAAAAACAAGCGAACATACTACCGCCGCTATCGCGACATTTGCATCATCAGCATGGTGGCTGTGTATTTCATCAATATTGTCGATGCTTACGTCGACGCCTCACTCGCACACTTCGACATTTCCTCCGACCTTACGATGGACGTGGCCCCTGCCGCTATCGACACGAAGCAGTCTCGAATACCGTCGCTCGGACTTCAGTGTGCCTTTACTTTTTGAATTAAAAACAAACGACGATAAAGTATGAAGAATTTCAGATTTAACGCATTAATCGTGTTGGCGATTGCGGCATTGACCATGTCGGCTGCGCCAAAGAAGAAATCGATTTTATCGCTAAAGGAATCGATCACCGACGAGGCCATCGTGTATCCTTACAGCTTTGAAATCAACACTCAGGAAATGCAGAAAAACTGGTATTTGCAAAACTATGCGGTGGTCGATGCCAGCGTGGAGAGCAAATCACCAAACGAAGTGAGCGACGCTGAATACATTCAGCGGCTCAGAGCCATTCCTTCAGGAATTGAACTCCCCTACAATCAGGTGGTGAAATCCTACATCACCCGCTACATCACCAGAGAGCGCACCATGGTGTCGCAAATCCTGGGTATGTCGCCCTACTACATGCCTATTTTCGAACGCGCTCTGGAAAAAGAGGGACTTCCACACGAACTCAAGTTTATTCCTATCATCGAGTCGGCTCTCGACCCTAACGTGGTGTCGAGCGCAGGTGCCGCCGGTCTGTGGCAATTTATGGTCGACACCGGTAAGGGACTCGGACTGGAAGTGAACTCGCTGGTCGACGAGCGTCGCGACCCATACCGCTCAAGTAATGCGGCAGCAAGTTATTTCAAGCAACTCTACGGCATCTACAACGACTGGTCGCTGGCTATCGCCGCCTACAACTGCGGCCCTGCCAATGTGAACAAGGCGCTCCGCCGTGCCAAGAGCAGAGATAACGAAAACCCCGACTTTTGGTCGATTTATGAATATCTGCCTCGCGAAACCCGTGGTTATGTGCCTGCTTTCATCGCTGCCACCTATGTGATGAACAACTATCAGAAGCACAACATCAATCCTGCTCTGTCGAAAAAGCCGCTGATTATCGACACAGTGATGGTGCACCACCGCGTGAACTTCAACCAGATTTCCAGCGTGCTCAACATTCCTATCGAGGAAATCCGTATTCTCAACCCTCAATATCGCCACGACATCATTCCTGGCGACACTCACCCCTACTCACTCGCGCTGCCATCACAGCAAATCTACAGTTACATTATGGTGGAAGACAGCATCATGAGTTATCGCAAAGACCTCTATGCCACTCGCGATGTGGTGGAACCAGGCAACCACGCATCTTCTGTGACACAGCAGATGGTCGACCCTCAAGAGGCAGCCAAGAGCGTGGTTAAGACCAAACAGGAACAGCGCCAAGTGGCACAGGCTAAGCCTACGGTAAGCGCCACCCCTGTGAGCAACAACGAGAGTGTGGAAGCGAAATACCACAAGGTGAAACGCGGCGAGACCATCGAGAGCATCGCCGACGAGTATAATATGAGTGTGGCAGAACTGATGGCACTCAACAATCTCAACCGCAAGCACGTGAGCCGTGGTCAGGTGCTGAAAATCACCGGTGAGCGAAAGCAACAAGCCGAGCAGCCAAAAACCTCCACTTCTTACGCTGTGGCACAAGCGAAGCAAAGCACTGCCACCAAGCAAGCCGCACCTAAGAAGGAAGCGCCAAAGGCCACTGCACGCACTTCTACCACCACATCGCAACGCTCTAAATCTTACAGCGTGAACGATGAAATCGACGGTCGCGCAACAGGTTCAAAGAAGCAAAAGGCAGAAGCTCCTGCTCCAGCCACAGCCAAGAAGCAAAAGGCAGAAACAGCTCCTACCACTGCAAGCAACAGCAAGAAGCAAAAAGAGGCTATCGAGAAGGAAAAGGCCACAGCAAACAAGCGTGTCACTCGCCATGTGGCTGAAGAAGAGTCGGCAAGATCAAAGGCTAAGGCGAAAACAAACAAGCGCAGCAAGAGAGACGACAGCGACGAGGTGAAATCGTCGAAGCGCAGAAAGGCTGACCGCGACAACGACCGCAGAAGCAGGAGAAAAGCGAAGAAGGAGGAAGATGCCCGTCCAACAAGCCACAGCGTGCGTGAAGGCGAATCGCTCGAACGCATCGCCCACCGCTACGGTTTGGGCACCGACCAGCTCCGCAAGGCTAATCCACAGTTGAAGGATGCCGACATGCTCCACCCTGGCGACAAGCTCAAAGTGCCAAAAGCCAACAAAAAGAAAAAATCCGCTAAAAAAGAGGAAACCACTTCAAAGAAAAGAAGAAGAAGATAACCTCAAATAAATCCCCAAGTAGGAAGGAAGCGCCCCACCCCGCTTCCTTCCTACTTTTTTTCACCCCCTCCCCACCCCCCATCGAAAAAATCGAATCCTCGAAAACTCGAAATTTCGAATCTTCGCCCCCTCAACAACTCGTTGACTCGTTGACCTGTTGACTTCCAAAAACCACACCAATTAAATCCATTAAAACCCGATTTTAAAAAGCCAACGACGCAACGAGTTGGGATCAGACGAGCTGGACTTGTCTAACAGGTCAGACGAATTCGAAAACGCCCCATCGTGCAAAAAGACTTTACCAAATCGGAAACTATCGTCTTAACTTCTTTAACTTCTTCAACTTCTTAACTCCTTAACTTTTAGAAGCAGTGGTGCTTTTAAAAGTTCCTTCTGAATTTAGGCAGCGAATTAGCACGGCGCATTGAGATATTTTTCGTAACTTTGTAAGAGGAATATACTAACTAATTTAAAAAAAACAATCTTTCGATTATGAGACTTATCATCGAACCTGATTACGACAAAGTATCAGAATGGGCAGCGTGCTACGTTGCTTCTCGCATTAACGCTGCAAACCCAACTCCAGAAAAGCCTTTCGTGCTTGGTTGCCCTACTGGTAGCTCACCACTTGGCATGTACAAGAAACTCATCGAGCTCAACAAGGCTGGCAAGGTTTCGTTCCAGAATGTTGTGACTTTCAACATGGACGAATATGTAGGACTTCCTGAAGATCACCCTGAAAGCTATCACTCTTTCATGTGGAACAACTTCTTCAACCACATCGACATCAAGAAGGAAAACGTGAACATCCTCAACGGCAACGCTGCCGACCTCGATAAGGAATGTGAAGAATATGAGGCACGCATCGCCGCTGCTGGTGGCATCGACCTCTTCATGGGTGGCGTAGGTCCTGACGGACACATCGCTTTCAACGAGCCAGGTAGTTCACTCGTTTCACTCACTCGTCAGAAAACTCTTACTCAAGACACTATCATCGCCAACAGCCGCTTCTTCGACAACGACGTGAACAAAGTGCCTAAAACCGCTCTCACCGTAGGCGTTGGCACCGTGATGGCTGCTAAGAGCGTGATGATTATTGCAAACGGCTACAAGAAGGCTCCTGCATTGCGCAACGCTGTGGAAGGCGCTGTTTCACAAATGTGTACTCTCAGCGTGCTCCAAATGCACCGCAAGGCTATCATCATTTGCGACGAAGACGCAACTATGGAATTGAAGGTGGGCACTTACCGCTACTTCAAGGATATCGAAGGCAAGAACCTCGACCCTGCCACTCTTCTCTAATCGATTAGCATACGCACGGAGCCGGCTTTGACCAGGCTCTCGATAGCAATATATCGGAGGCTGTGCCGCACACATACATCGCGGCACAGCCTTTTTAAATGACGGACGATATGATAAAACTTTCCGACGATTTTATAGCGCAGATGCGCCACATTCTCCCCGATGAGTGCGATGCTCTGCTGGAGGCAATCACCACCACCGATCCTTCGGTGGCGATTCGTGTGAACGATGGCCGTGGCATCAGTTTGAGCGGCGATGCCGTAGGTCGTGTGCCATGGTGCACCACTGGCCGATACTTGAAGGAACGTATGCCGTTCACTTTCGATGTCGATTTCCAGACGGGCCGATATTATGTGCAAGACGCTTCGTCGATGTTTATCCACCATGTGATTAAGCATGTGGTGAAGGAGCCTGTGCGCTACCTCGACCTCTGCGCCGCACCGGGCGGAAAAACCACCACAGCCATATCAGCGCTGCCTGCCGATTCGATGGTGGTGGCGAACGAGATTATGCCTGCACGCGCTCGTGTGCTGCACGAGAATATCGTGAAATGGGGAAGTCCGCGCTGCATCGTCACCAACAACGCTCCGCACGACTTGGGCAAACTCCATCACTTTTTCGATGTGGTGGCTACCGATGTGCCGTGCAGCGGCGAGGGCATGATGCGCAAAGACGAGGAAGCACGCAACCAGTGGACTCCTGCCCTGGTGAAGCAGTGCGCCGCGTTGCAGAAAAGCATTATACACGACATTTGGAACGCTCTGCGCCCCGGCGGCGTGCTCATCTACAGCACCTGCACCTACAACCGTGAGGAAAACGAGGAAATGGTGGCGCACATCGTGGAGCAGTACGGCGCCGAATCGGTGGAGATTCCGGTGGAGGCTGATTGGCACATTCACCCAGCCATCGACAGTCCCTACCACTGCTACCGCTTCATGCCTCACCGCACCAATGGCGAAGGACTGTTTATGGCGGTGCTGCGTAAACCCGACGACGAACGCCGCGCCGAGTTGCGCGCCAAAAAGAGCAAGGGCGCAAAAGCGAAGGCCATTCCTGTGCCACGAGGCGTGGATGCTTGGCTTGAAAATCCGAAGCACTATGCCCTGAGCGTGGCGAATGATGAGGTAATTGCCATTCCTGCCGACATCGCTCCGCTGATGCCGCTGCTTGCCGACTTGCGTGTGCTTCAGGCTGGCGTGACCATTGGCACCGTGAAGGGGAAAAACTGCGTGCCCAGCCATGCTTTGGCACTCTCCACCGCCCTTTCCAGCGAGGCATTTGCCCAAAGCGAGGTAGATTACGCTACCGCCATGGCGTATATGCGTGGCGAAGCAATAGTGCTGCCCGACGCACCACGAGGCTATGTGCTGCTCACCTACCACGGCAAGCCCATCGGCTTCGCCAACAACCTCGGCAACCGCGCCAACAACCTCTACCCCAAGCCATGGCGAGTGCTCAGCACCCACATCCCCACCACCCCGCCGGAAATCCTATAAAGTCAACGAGTCTACAGGTCAACAGGTCTACGAGTTTTTTGTCCGACAAGTCCGACGGAACAGATAGGGGCACCATCGTTTCAAGAGCCGATGGTGCCGTCTTAACTTCTTTAACTTCTTAACTCCTTAACTTCTTAAATATATATTGCCCTGCCCTTTTTGCACAAATTGGGGATGTTTTGTGCAAAAAATTAAAATATAATGAGTAACTTTGCAGTCGCAATTACATTTAAATTATTGACTATTATGATGAAAGAAAATACTGTCAAGATTTTTGAGCAGAGTTTCAAAGACAACTGGGACCGCCCATGCTTGACTGATTACAACACAAAAGAGACCATCACTTACGCTGATTTCGCACGCGACATTGCAAAAATTCATCTTTTCTACAAGGAAATCGGCATTCAAGAAGGCGACCACGTTGCCATTATCGGCAAGAACAACCCCACTTGGGTGACTCTCTTTTTGGCAACCATCACCTATGGTGCTGTAATTGTTCCTATTCTTCAAGACTTCAACCCTAACGATGCGCAACACATCGTTAATCATAGCGAGGCAAAACTGCTCTTCGCCAGCAAAAGCAACTGGGAAAGCCTCGACTTCGAGAATATGCGCATGGTGCGCGCCGCTCTCTCGCTCGACGACCGCACGCTCTACGAGCAAAAGGAAGAGGAAGTGGTGGCTGATGTGCTGGCTTCGCTCGAAGAGAAGTTCGCTGCCGCTTATCCCAACGGTTTCACCGTAGATGACATAAAGTACCCCGAAGTGCCTGGCGACCGCCTGATGGACATCAACTACACCTCTGGCACCACCGGCTTCAGCAAGGGTGTGATGATTACCGGCAACAACCTTTGCGGTAATATCGTGTATGGCATCAACTCCGGATTGTGCTACAACGGTTCACGTCACCTCTCGTTCCTGCCTCTCGCCCACGCCTATGGCTGCGCGTTCGACATGCTTGCGCCATTGGCTATCGGTGGCCACATCACATTGCTCGGCCGCATCCCTTCGCCAAAGGTGATTGTGAAGGCTATGGGCGAAGTGAAGCCAAACCTCGTGATTCTGGTGCCTCTCGTGCTTGAGAAAATCTACTCGAAGATGATTGTGCCTATGATCAGCAAGGGTATGCTCCGCTGGGCTTTGGCTGTGCCATACCTCAACGAAAAGATTTACGACCAGATTCGCAAGAAACTGATTGATGCGTTTGGTGGCTGCTTCGAGGAAATCATCGTGGGCGGTGCGCCATTCAACGCCGAAGTGGAGGAATTCCTCTATAAAATCCGTTTCCCATTCACCGTGGGCTACGGCATGACCGAGTGCGCTCCACTGGTGAGCCACACTCCATGGCGTGAATTTGTGCCTCACAGCGCAGGCCGCGTTCTTCCTGGTATCATGGAGTGCCGCATCGACAGCGAAGACCCTGAAAACATTCCTGGCGAAATCTGCGTGCGTGGCGAAAACGTGATGCAGGGCTACTACCACAACTATGAGGCCACCGACAAGGTGCTTCACGACGATGGTTGGCTGCACACTGGTGATATGGGCACGCTCAGCGCCGACGGCACCGTGTTTATCCGTGGCCGCTTGAAGACGATGTTGCTTGGTGCAAACGGACAGAACATCTATCCTGAAGAAATCGAGGCTAAACTCAACAATATGATTTTTGTGAACGAAAGTCTGGTGGTGGACCGTGGCGGAAAACTCGTGGGCCTCGTTTACCCCGACTACGATACAATGGACGCTATGGGCGTGACGCGCGACCAACTTCCAGAGAAGATGGAAGAGATTCGCACCGAACTTAACAAACTCGTAGCCCCTTACGAACGCATCACAAGAATTGAACTTATCGCAAACGAGTTTGAAAAAACTCCAAAACGTAGCATCAAACGCTTCTTATATAGTCATTAATAGGTAAAACACGCGTTTTTCCTTATGAATTATAAGAAAACTACCCACCTTTTTCTGTTTAACAAGGTTTAACATTTGGCGATTAAACCAAAAAATCTTTAATTATCTTGCAGACTATTAGAGAGTTAGACAAATTAAAATGTAAATTTTTACAAAAATTAAATGCAACTGAGGCAATTTAAACAAAAAAAAACTTGAAAAATAGTTTGCATATGAGTTTTTTGTCTTAAATTTGCATCGATTTTAAACTGAACAACGAAAATTATTGTTTTATTATTTTAAATTTTTACGAAAATGAAAAAGTTAGTTTTATTACTTGCTGTTATCGCTAGTGTTTCTTTCTTCTCTTGCAACAAGGGTGCTGGTTCAGCTTCTGCTGCTGATTCTGATTCTGTAGCTGCTGTTGCTGATAGCGCTGCTGATTCTGTAGCTGCTGATAGCGCTGCTGCTGATAGCGCTGCTGCTCCAGTTGCCGCTGACTCAGTTAAGGCATAATCTTAGCGATTAGCAAAAAAAGAGTTTGAAGCTGTTTTCCACAAGGTGGAAAGCAGCTTTCTTTTTTTACACCCCTCCCCCCCACCTTTTGCACAGCAGATGCAATGATTTATGAAATGATATATGTCTGCCACAATGCATGGTGCTTCGCATAATGCGGCATCTCCGATGCCGAGGGTGCAAATCACATCATAACGTAGGGACATGCCTTTGGCATGTTTCAATGCCAAGGTATCAACCCATTGAAAACATACCAGAAGAACCGTCCCTTTGGTATGAAGGTGTTGCCCCTCAGTATAAGATTGTTGATGAGGCTAATTCTGAGGTTCAACAGATAGTGGAGTGGATGAAGGAATGCCAGAGTTCAGACATTAAATTGTCTGAAATCTGCATTGCGGCACCAAGCATGAACCTTCTAAAGGAGATGCAAAGTCGCTTGCACCACGATGGTACGGATTACCGTGTACTCAAGGGAACACAGAAACAAGGTTGTTCCGATGGCGTAAATCTCTGCACATTCCATTCACTTAAGGGATTGGAGTACCGTGTAATCATCCTAATGGGTGTAAACGAGAGAAATATACCTTCAAGAGTCACTGAAGGACATCCGTTCTATGGTATGGATAAGGTTGCACAAAAGGAGTATCTTTCCTCAAAGCGCTCACTGCTGTATGTCGCAATTACACGTGCAAGACAGCTTGTTTACATGGTTGGCTTTGGTGAGCCTTCTGGATTATTAGAGCCTTCAAAATAATTTTTAAAAGTGCCGGCAGCACGATAAACTCGGCAGTTTATTATAATGAAAACAAAGACATCTTATCTTGACCCGAAAAGGGTTCTTGTAGAAACACCACAAGGAGACAAGTTTATTCTCGGATTCCATTCTGAGATGAACTACCTCTGGGAGCAACAGGTTGATGTCCCATTTACAGACTTTTTGGCATCGCTCTTCAATAAGCACTATCGAGGAGACGAAACTATTATCATGGGCGAGATTACACGTCAGCTCATGAGCAACAATTTTGAGCCAGTCTTCTCATTCCAACGTGATCCTGCCCAGAATCGCGTGCTCATGGGTGATAGGATCCGTGAGTTGCGCGAACAGAAGAACATTGATATCATGACCTTGGCATTTAAAGCAAACATTCAACCTAATACGCTTAAACGTATTGAGGCCGGCAAGTTCTCTGTAGATCTTGATATTCTCGCTCATATTGCACAAGGAATGGGTATGAAGATAGATTTTGTTGAACTTAATAACGAAGAAAGCCATGAAAGCATATCTGACATATGCCATTAATACTGAAGGAGATTTGGTACATATAGATAGTGTACCGAACGGCAATGGCTGTGGCTGTGTCTGTCCTCATTGCAAAAGCGAATTGTGTGCAAAAAATGGTGGTTCTGGCGAAAAGATGGTACATCATTTTGCACATTTAAGTGGATCAGACTGTGTTGGTGCTATAGAATCTGCTTTGCACAAAATGGCAAAAGACGTAATGAAAGAAACTCTAAGTCTACAACTTCCAGGACGATTAGATGGAAGTCGAGGAGAGGTATTGAGATTTGATCGCGTGGAGGTAGAATTCTTTGATAAAGAGACACGCTTACGTCCAGACTGTATCGGTTACTATGGGGATAAAATACTGTGGATTGAATTTAAGCGAACTCATGCTGTAGATGCAAAAAAGAAAGGCAAGATAATATCCGCAAGAATCGACTGTATAGAAATTGATCTCAATAGTTGTGATTTGGATCCTGAAAGTGTACGTAGGTTCATCACGGAAGAGAGTGACCATCGCATTTGGATTCGAGATACACAGTCTAATCCTCGCTTTGCTGGTTCTTATGAATCAAATCAATCATATATAGATAATTGTGATGATTGCTATAATTATGGTCATATTCAGCGAGTTTTTGCAAAAGATGAGCATGGACATCTTATCAACCTCCTGAAAGATGATTTTGACATGAATGCACATTCTTACTACTGTTTGGCATGTGGTAAGGAGTTGACTGTTGATGTTAATAAAGTAGGACAATATGGTTTTGTTCATGTCGATGAATCCTGTCATTGTGAAGATGATTTGTATTTGCATGAAGCTGCCAAAGATATAATTCAACACAAATTCTCTGTTAGTAATGATTTCTCTTTATTGATACCTCAGTATCAGAAGTGTTCAGCTAAAGAGAATTGTACATTATTCCTAGAAGATGCGTGTTCAAAAGACAAAGGAATCCTCTATAATTTGAAGGATTATGGTTATAATGAGTGCGTAAAGAATTATAAGCTCCCAGATTATGGTTACAAATGTGACCTGGTTATCAAGAAAGCTGATAGTTATAAGGATGCTATTATAATCTCAATAAATGCAGGAGACTGTCATATTGATGTAAACACAGAGAAATATAGAGCTATCGAGATTGAGGTGTTCAATGATTCTGCTTTATTAGATTTGCAGGAACATCCTATTGGTAAGTCTCGTTCAACATTTATCAATTTTAAACGATACAATAGGAAAACGGCACCTCGTTCGGAGATGGATAGATGTATCTTGAAGTTTTCTCTATTCTCAAGTGGCAAATATCACGTGGCTCCTATTCTGTGTGATAAATTGGAAGAACATAAGTTTAGTACAGTTCTTGAGCACATATTTGTAGAGGGTGTGCAGAATATCCATGATGCAAAATGGTACTCATTGTTAAAATGCCGAGAACAAAAACGAAAGGTATGTCTATGTGAAATATGCTGGTTCCTAGCAAAGATAAACGGATTATACATGACTGAAACCATTTGTAAGCGTTATAAGACAAAGGGAACTCCACATTATCCATTAGAATCAATGCCTGTAAATTGTCCTTTTTTCTGTATTGACAAGGAAATAGAAAGTATGGCAAAACTCAATTATGGTAATGTTATAGTTATAGAAAAGGTTTATGAAAAATAGTACACAAGTTGTCCCTGTGATTATTTAGTAATGATTGAAAAAAAATCCCGTAGGGATTTCATCGCATCTTCTTCGGGACAACTTGTATATCATTTCCATGATTTATGTCTGCCACAATGCATGGTGTTTCGCATAATGCGGCATCTCCGATGCCGAGGGTGCAAATTGCATCATAGCGTAGGGACATGCCTTTGGCATGTTTCGACACAAACGGCAATAACACATTGGAAACATACCAGAAGAACCGTCCCTTGGTATGTTTTTTATGTTTTTGTTTCAGTCCCCCAGTATTTTTCCACTGAACAGTAAATCCAATACAAAAATAATGCTGAACTGCGTGGAAGTGTGGTGAAAAATTACACATTTCCACGCAGTTCAGCATCTTTTTTGCTCCGCAGCCTTGCGTGTGGGGCTTTGGAGGGGGATTAGAATGGAGCCTTTTCGGGAGCGGCGGGGGCTTGTGGGTCGCCAGTCTGTGGACGGCTGCCGAGAAGTTCGAAGGTATCGGCATACACTTCGGTCACATAGCGCTTAATGGCGTTGCGGTCTTCCCATTGGCGTGTACGGAGTTTGCCCTCAATGTAGAGTTTGGTGCCTTTGCGCACATATTTCTCCACGATTTCGGCTTGTTTGCCCCAAACCACGATATTGTGCCACTCTGTGCGCTCGGCTGGGCCGTTGGCGGTGGAGTAGCGTTCCGACGTGGCAAGCGTGAACGAAGCCATGCATTGCCCTTGCTGTGGGTAACGAACATCTGGGTCTTTGCCCACGTTACCAAGAAGAATTACTTTGTTTACTGACATATCTTTTAATTTTTTTCTATTTTTCGGGAGAAAATCAGAGTACTCTAATTTCTAATATCTAATTTCTAACTTCTAATATCTAATTTCTAAAAAAATCTATTTCGATGCTTTCAGGCCCTCAATCACGCTGGTGGTGAAGCCGTGGGCTTCCATGGCGTTGAGACCTTTGATGGTGATGCCGCCGGGGGTGGTCACCTTGTCGATTTCGGCTTCAGGGTGCGCGCCTGTGGCTTGAAGCAATGCCGCTGCGCCCTGCATGGTTTGAAGCACAATGTCTTTCGCGAGGTCGGCTTTCACGCCCAGTTCCACGCCCCCTTCGCTCGCGGCCCTTACATATCGCATAGCGTAGGCAATGCCGCACGAAGCCAAAGCCATACACGCCGTCATCTGGTTTTCATCGATAACCATCACCGATCCAAGGCGGCTGAAGATGTCGCTCACACACTTGACTTGCTCATCGCTTGCGCCAATGGAGCAAATGAAAGTCATGCTCTTGCGCACGGCTATGGCGGTGTTGGGCATCACACGGAACACGGCAGGCGGAGTGCAAAGCGAAAGGTCTTCGAGTTGCGACAAAGTGATACCTGCCACCACCGACACCAGCATCTGCTTTTCCCACTGAATTTTGGGCGAAAGCGGATCCATCACGTCATACACCAGCCACGGCTTCACGGCAAGGATAATGATGTCGGTGCCAAGTATAGCCTTCTCGTTGTCGGTGTCTACATTCATATCGGGATAGTCGGCCTTCAGCGCATCGAGCTCGCCGTGGTTGTTTGGCGAGCAAACGGTAATGTCGGCTGTGCAGAAATCAGGGTCGGCAGCCAATCCTCTTGCGATAGCGCCACCCATGTTGCCAGCCCCAATGATTCCTATTTTCATAATCCTAAATTTTTATTTTACAAATATAGCAAAAATAATGCCAAATGCCCACAACATGGCGTTTTGATTTTTCGTCGTCATTTGCAAGTTTTTGCAACCGATTGCGGTGGCGGTCGGGTGAAATATTGTGGGTGAATATGGTTTATTTGATAATTTAGCAGTAACTTTGCTATATCACAAAACATGATTATTACTCAGCGGAGATTTCTCCGCCACAATGTATGCTTAAAAATATGAAAAAGTCACTTCCTATTATCAAAGACGACCCTTGGCTTCAGCCGTTTGCGCCTGCCATTGAGGGCCGACACGAAGATGCATTGAAAAAAATGAAGGAACTTGCCGGCAAGGGCAAGCTCAGCGATTTTGCAAACGCCTACAATTACTATGGCTTGCACCGCACTGATAATGGATGGACATTCCGTGAATGGGCACCAAATGCCACCGACATCTACATCGTGGGACCGTTCAACGAATGGACAGAGTGTGAACCCTACCGCATGAAGCGACTCACCGACGGCAACTGGGAAATCAACCTGCCAGAACGCGCCATGGCGCACGGCGACCTATTTAAGCTGCATGTGCACTGGAATGGCGGTTGGGGCGAACGCATCCCTGCCTACGCCACACGCGTGGTGCAAGACGACACCACCAAGATTTTCTCGGCTCAGGTTTGGAGCCCTGAAAAGCCCTACGAGTTTAAGGTACACGACTTCGTGCCTACGGTCGATCCGTTGCTCATCTACGAGTGCCACATCGGTATGGCGCAAAACAAGGAGGCAGTAGGCTCGTACGAGGAATTTCGCACCGAGGTGCTGCCACGCATCGTGAAATTGGGCTACAACGCCATTCAGATTATGGCTATTCAGGAGCACCCCTACTACGGCTCGTTTGGCTACCATGTGTCGAGTTTCTACGCTGCATCAAGCCGCTTCGGCACTCCCGAAGAGCTAAAGCATCTTATCGACGATGCACACGCCCACGGCTTGGCGGTGATTATGGATATCGTGCACTCCCACGCCGTGAAAAACGAGGTGGAGGGTCTGGGACGCTTCGACGGCAGCTACGACCAATACTTCTACGGCGACGGCCGACGCGAGCACCCGGCATGGGATTCGCTCTGCTTCGACTATGGAAAGAATGCCGTAATCAATTTCCTGCTGAGCAACTGCAAATTCTGGCTCGATGAATACAAGTTCGACGGTTTCCGCTTCGACGGCGTGACCTCGATGCTCTACTACAGCCACGGACTGGGACAGGCGTTTGGCAGCTACGACGACTACTACGACGGATCGCAAGACACCAACGCCATCACCTACCTCACCCTTGCCAACATACTGATTCACGAGGTGAACCCTCACGCCATCACCATCGCCGAGGAAATGAGCGGTATGCCAGGACTGGCACGCGCATTTAAAGACGGCGGCATGGGCTTCGACTACCGTATGGCGATGGGCATTCCCGACTATTGGATCAAGACCATCAAGGAGAAGAAGGACGAGGATTGGAAGCCCGGCTCCATTTTCTGGGAACTCACCAACCGACGTGCCGACGAGAAAACCATCAGTTACGCCGAAAGCCACGACCAGGCTTTGGTGGGCGACAAGACCATCATTTTCCGCCTCATCGACAAGGAAATGTATTGGCACATGATGGTTGACGACCACAACGCTGTGGTGGATCGCGGTATGGCGCTGCACAAGATGATTCGCTTGGCAACAGCCTCGACCATCAATGGTGGTTACCTCAACTTCATGGGCAACGAATGGGGACACCCCGAATGGATCGACTTCCCACGCGAGGGCAACGGCTGGAGCCACAAATATGCTCGTCGCCAATGGGATTTGGTGGACCGCAAAGACTTGAAGTACCAGTTCCTCAACAACTGGGACACCGATATGATGCACCTGCTGGGCGGCCAACACGGCTTCCAGAAATTGCCAATCCGAAAGTTGTGGGATAAGGACGACGACCAAGTGCTCGCCTTCATGCGTGGCAATCTGGTATTTGTGTTCAACTTCCACCCATTCAAGTCGTTCGCCGACTACGGTATCTTGGCTCCCGAAGGCGAATACGAGCCCGTGATGGACAGCGATAGCGCACAATACGGCGGTTATGGCAACATCGACAGCACCATTCACCACCTCACCCAGCACGACGACCTCTACAACGAGGCGCACTTGGGTTGGCTGAAACTCTACCTGCCATCGCGCAGCGTGCAAGTGCTGCGTATGCTTCCACCAAAGCGCAAAACCGCCAAGAAAAAAGCCGCCCCAAAGAAAGTGGCAACAAAAAAAGCAACCACCAAGGCTGCTCCAAAGGCCGCTTCAAAAAAGAAATAGCCAACACCGATAACACGGCAAAAAAACAAAAACTGCGTCGCAACCTTTCAAGGATTGCGATGCAGCCATTTTATACACCATTACCGCAGACAAATTGACGCCATAGCGTAGGGACATGCCTTTGGCATGTTTCCAAGGCGTTGATACATTGCGGATTGCATCGAAACATGCCAAAGGCATGTCCCTACGTTATGATGAATCGCTAAATTTGATGTACCCTCTCCCCTACGATTTGTTTGTAAAATGGGGAAGTGGAGCGAAATTAGCGGAGCCAGTCGGTGATGCGTTTTTTCACCAGCGAGGTTTCGCACAAAATGCGGATAAATTCTTTTGATGCCATGTTCTTATAAACACCCTTCAAAGTCTGCACACAGCCTTCCATGTGGCAACCGTCGTGGTTGATGGGTATTGCCACCAGGTCGTCGACATCTTCCGTGGCCGACGACGACAGCACGGTGTACAGCCCCGTGTTGCGCACCAGGCGCAGAAGCGGTGTCACCTCGTCCATTTCGGCACGCACATTGAGTTGGGTGTTGGTTTCTGAAAGAATGCGGTCGAGCACGTTGCGCGCTTGCAGTCCCTTGGCAGGAAGCACAGCAGGGTAATCCACTAAGTCGGCGAGGCTCACTTTCTCGTGCTTTGCCAACGGGCTGTCGCGGCGCACAATCACCGACAGCACATCTTCAAACAGCAGATGCGACTCGATGAGCGGATAATTGTCCTTCGGGCGAAACGAGAGCACGAAGTCGAGTTCGTGGTTCATCATCCTGTTGATCAGCTCGGTCATGGGCTTGTACACAATATTGAGGAAAATGTCGGGATAGAGTTTCATGTAGTCTTTCAGCGTTTCGTGCATCACCATATTGAACGAGTGCGTTACGCCAATGTTCAGCGAACCACACTTCAGTTCACGCAAATCATTCATACGGCGAGAGCAATTATCGGCAGAATCGATAGTGGTGACGGCAAAGGGCAACAGTTCCTCGCCAGCCTTCGTGAGCGACACCTTATGCGATGTGCGGTAAAAGAGCACCGTTCCCAGTTCTTCCTCCAGTTGTTTGATTGTTTGCGAGAATGTGCTTTGTGTTACGCACATTTCCTTTGCTGCTTCTGAAAAGTTGAGCCGTTTTGCGGCAGTGACGAATGCTTTAAGACACCTTAATTCCATAAAAAATATACACTTTGTAATACAATTTACAAAGTTAATATTTTTTTTGCGTAATATTGGTAAAATTCCCCTTTCTCATACGGTGCTCCATCAGCATTCGCTTCTCGTGCTTTGGCAGCATCAGTCGGCGGACAAAGATATTCGGGATTGCCACACCTATGGCGATGCAGATGATGATGAACGAGGCGCGCATACCGTTGTTCATCGCCACGGTCACTTCGCCCACCACGCCGTGCATTTTAATGATGGCAAACAGCGCACGATACATCAGCACGCCCGGAATCATCGGAATCACGCTCGGAATGCTCAAGCAGTGGTGCGGTGTGTGGTGCCAGTGAATGGCTTTGATGCAGATGATGCTAATTAGCGCGCTGCCCACCAATGAGCCGATAATAGGTCCCATGTCGAGCCCTACATTGCCATTGCTGGCGCCAAGACTGACGAAATTTCGGGTGCAGACGGCTATCACGCCACCCATAGCCACCACACCCAACAGACGGCGGGGCGTGTTGAAAATCATTGAAAAGCCCATAGCTGAAATAGCAGCGGCGATTGAAAATTCCCAATATTCGTGGTGCGGTGTCATCGACAGGTCGTTTACGAAATTATCGATACCTACCACCTCGATAGCAAACGAGATGCCGAACGCCATGGCGAGGACCATGAGCAGCGTGTTGATGGCGCGCGTCACGCCCACCTGCTGGAACCCCGACAGCATATCGCTCACAAAGTTGATGAGAGGCACACCGGGCACAATAAACAGGGCGCAAGCCATCATCGGATGCCACGGCGTGGTGGTCTGAATCCACGCAGGAAGTTGGAAAGCGGTGGTGGTGTTGGCCACGCCAAACAGCCACGCAATCATGGTGCTGACAAATGCCACTATCGTGATATTGATATATGGGTTCATTTTTTTGCTTGCCAAATACATGCGCATACGCAATCCCACTGCTGCAGCGATAGAAGCGTAGAAGAACGAAGGCCAGTCGCAGCCAAACTGAATGCAGAAGCCACCACATGCCAAGCCGCCACCCAAAGCCACTTGCCAAGGCTTATAGACGCGTGGGCGAGCGCAGATTTCGTCGAACTCCTCCTCAAACTGGTCGAGGGTATAGTCGTTGGCGATGGCACGCCACGAGAGCTTACTGATTGCGCTGATGGCAGCCATATCGATGGCATGGTTGGAGCAACGCTGGAATTTGGTGTACGAACAGCAGTCGTCGCTATAGTTCACCATCAGCAAATTGTAGTCAACGTAAATCTGCAAATTCTCCTCCTTGAAGCCGAGGAACGCTGCCGTGCGTTTCATGTTACGCAAAATGCGCTGCGTGTCGGCAGAACTCTCCATCAGTTTGCAGCCCACCTTCAGCAGCACCTTCATTCGTCGAATCACATTGGCGTCTTCACACTTATTGTGAAGTTGTAGAGGCTTAGAAATCATCGTCATCGTCCCAGTCATAAAGTGAATCAATAGAATTGTTATCGTAGGAGATGCAATGATGCTTTTTATTGAATCTCCACAATTTGCGTGGCAATTTACCTATACAAGAAACAAAATCAACAACACCATGACAGATACTCATCAAAAATTCTACAACTAATTTCATAATATATCTCCTTTTTTCGGCTGCAAAAGTACAAACTTCCCACAGTCCAAAAAAGCATCGGCTAATGATTGTATGAATAGCAGGTATTGATAAAACCGATAGCAAACCTCCCTTGCAATGGGTTTTCTGGTTCAGTGGATAAATACTGGTTCAGTGAAAAAATACTGGGGGACTGAAACAAAAACATAAAAAAACAGCCTTTTAGCGATGCC
>OJAW01000366.1_pt1 | contig 33756 bp, 23 predicted proteins | sample 1589151 | NCBI WGS metagenome assembly OJAW01 (sample SAMN03283290) | human gut metagenome | biome: human-associated habitat; material: feces | host: Homo sapiens | place: Peru | collected 2012
CGAAGCGGAAAGAGGGTGGATATAAACCTTATGAGTTCGACTCTCTTTTGCTATAACAAAATAGCCCCGAAAAAATCGGAGCGTTTTTTGTAAGAATCAAAATCGTAAATCAGACTGCTCTCGTAACCTTACCGGAACGAAGGCAACGGCTGCAAACATGAACTCTCTTAGGAGTGCCGTTGACAATAGCCTTAACTTTCATTACATTGGGCTTCCAGGTTCTGTTTGATCTTCTGTGAGAATGGGAAACCTTAATGCCGAAAGCAACTTCCTTACCGCAGATATCACACTTTGCCATGGTACGCACCTCCTTGCCGTAATACTTCTATAATTGCTAAACTATATTAGCAGAAAACTAAAATAAATGCAAGTGTTTTTTTAAATTTTTTTAATTTCAGTCTCTTTATTGATTTTCGGCGGCTATTAAAAAAGCTATGGACTTTAATTCGTCAAGCGTTTGTATCGTCGAAAGCTGTCTGCGGTATTCGGCGGCTCCGCGTACGCCCTTTGTATACCACAGCGCGTGCTTTCTCGCTTCTCTGAGACCTATGCGTTCGCCCGAATAAGCGCATATTTTTTCGACGTGACGTAACATAACGAGCATGCGTTCCGTTACGGGCGGGTCCGGGAGAACTCTGCACTCGCTTAAATATGCGTTTATCTGTGAAAAAATCCACGGTCTGCCGAGCGCGCCCCTGCCTACCATTATAAGGTCGCACCCGGTTTTTTCGTACATCAGCGCCGCCGACTGAACCGAGTCAATGTCGCCGTTTGCTATGACGGGAATTTTAACGCTCTGTTTAACTTTGCTTATCGTTTCGATGTCGATTCCCGGGGCGTACATCTGCTCCTTTGTTCTGCCGTGAACGGTTATCGCCGACGCGCCGTTTTCCTCTGCAATCAAAGCCATATCGACCGCGTTTATATTGTCCGAGTCCCAGCCCGTTCTTATCTTGACCGTGACGGGAATATCGACAGCCTCGCTTACGGATTTGATGATTTTTCCCGCAAGCTCGGGATTTTTCATAAGCGCGCTGCCCGCTCCGCCCTTTACGATTTTAGGCGCGGGACAGCCCATATTTATATCTATTATATCGGGGTTATAATTTAACGCTTCGACGGCGGATTTTGCCATGATTTCGGGGTCGGTTCCGAATATCTGCACGGCGCACGGGTGTTCGGTGTCCGAGACAGACATCAGGGAAGCCGATTTTCTGTCGCCCATGCTCACGCCCTTTGCGCTGACCATTTCGCTGACGGTATATGCCGCACCGTACGATTTGCACATCTCCCTGAACGCTTTGTCGGCGGCTCCCGCCATCGGAGCCAGTGCCGCATAGCCGTTAATTTCGACGTTTTTTATCTTCAAATTCAATCACCGATATATAGAATAACATATTTTTTTTGATTTTCATACGGTAAATTTAAAAAAAATCGGTTACAAATTCATTATAATATGATATACTTATTTTATATGTGTATAAAAGGACTGATAAAATGAAGATCCTTGTTATCGACGGAAACAGTATTTTAAACCGCGCGTTTTACGGTATTAAACTGCTTACGACTAAGGACGGCAAATTTACAAACGGAATATACGGATTTTTAAGTATTCTTTTTTCTCTTGAACATGAGTATGCGCCCGATTCGGTTGCGATTGCGTTCGATTTAAAGGCTCCTACGTTCAGACATAAGATGTACGCACTGTACAAGGGCAACAGAAAGGGAATGCCGGACGAGCTTGCCGAGCAGATGCCCGTGCTCAAGGAGTTGCTTCGCGCAATGGGTTACAGACTCGTCGAGTGCGAGGGCTGGGAGGCCGACGATATTCTCGGTACGATAGCCGATAAGTGTCCGAAAAACGATATGTGTTATATCGCAACCGGCGACCGCGATTCGTTACAGCTCGTAACGGACAACGTTCACGTCGTTCTCGCCTCGTCGAAAATGGGCAAAACGCAGTATATAGAATACGATCCCGCAAGAATCAAAGATGAAAAGGGCGTAGAACCTAAAAAATTAATCGAGGTCAAGGCTCTGATGGGCGATTCGTCCGACAATATCCCGGGAGTGACCGGAATCGGCGAAAAGGGCGCGACCGACCTTATATCAAAATTCGGCGATATAGATTATATATACGATAATCTCGATACGATACGGGTAACCGACTCCGTGCGTAAAAAGCTTGAGCATGACCGCGATAACGCGTTTATAAGCAGAACGCTCGGCACGATAAGCGTTGAGGCTCCCGTAGATACGGACATTAACGATTATATACCGTCCGGTATGGATAAAACGAAGGTCAAGAGCATACTTGCGTCGCTGGAAATGTTCAAATTTATCGACAGGCTCGGACTAAACGACGTCGAGACGGTTTTTGAAACGGACAGGGAGACTTTAAAGTACGAATTCGTATCGGAAAATCCCGATAATTTAATCGAAAATATAAAATCGGCGGGCGAGCTTTATTTTATTCCCGATTGTAATTACGAAACGGCTCTGATTAAGCATGACAATAAAATTTTCAGAGTCGGATTCGATTTGATTTACGGTTCTCTTTCGGACGATAATATAAAGAAATACACGCACGATTTAAAATCCCTTTCGTCGTTTCTCATTAAGAATGATTATAATATAAATAATGTAGTTTTCGATACGCTTCTTGCGGGATATCTTTTAAATCCCAATGCGAAGGACTACGCGGTTCACACGCTTTGCGATAATTACGCCGTGTCCGCCGTTGTCGAAAATTCGGAGGACGGGAGCGTTAAAGAATTCGCGCTTTTCTGCTCGCTGTGCGCCGTTCTTAATGAAAAAATCGAGGAGAACGGACAGGGCATGCTTTTGCGGGATGTTGAAATTCCGCTGTCCGTCGTGCTTTCAAGCATGGAGCTGTACGGTTTCGCCGTCGACAGAGAGGGAATTGAAGAATTCTCCGTAATGCTCGAGAACAGAATAAACAGACTTATAACCGAAATATACGATTATGCGGGATGTACGTTTAATATAAACTCACCTAAACAGCTCGGCGAGATTTTATTCGAAAAGCTTCTGCTTCCCGCGAAAAAGAAAACGAAAACGGGCTATTCCACGAGTGCGGAGATATTGGAGGGACTCGTCGACGTTCATCCGATTATACCCGATATTCTCGAATACAGAACGCTTACGAAGTTAAAATCGACCTACTGCGACGGACTTCTGAAGGTAATAGGCGCAGACGGCAGAATTCATTCGACGTTTACGCAGACCGAAACGCGTACCGGCAGACTCTCGTCAACGGAGCCGAATTTGCAGAATATACCCGTCAGAAGCGAATTAGGACGGGAAATGCGTAAATTCTTTAAGGCGGAGGACGGATATGTTCTCTGCGACGCGGACTATTCGCAGATAGAGCTGCGCGTGCTTGCCGATATTGCGAATGATAAAAACATGATTGATGCATTCAATAACGGCGATGATATCCACGCCATAACAGCGTCTCAGGTATTTAAAATGCCGATGGATATGGTTACTCCGCTTATGCGTTCGAGAGCCAAGGCTGTCAATTTCGGAATCGTTTACGGAATCGGCGCATTTTCGCTTGCTAAGGATATAGGCGTTACGAGAGCTAAAGCCGCCGAGTATATAAATTCGTATTTAACGCACTATTCGGGCGTTGACAATTATATGAACAGCATTATAGCCGACGCTAAGGAAAAGGGTTATGTAACAACGCTTTTCGGCAGGCGCAGGTATCTGCCCGAGCTTTCCATGTCAAACGCGATTCAGCGCGCGTTCGGAGAGAGAGTCGCAAGGAATATGCCCATCCAGGGTACCGCCGCGGATATTATAAAAATCGCAATGGTGCGCGTTTATGACAGATTAAAACGCGAAAATATGCATTCACGCCTTATAATGCAGGTACACGACGAGCTGATTATAGAGGCTCCCGAAAACGAGCGTGAAAATGCTTTGAGAGTTCTTAAAGAGGAAATGGAAAACGCCGTTAAGATGAAGGTAACGTTAAGCGTCGACGCGCACGCGGGCAAAACGTGGTATGAGGCTAAGGGATGATTGAGGTGCGAAGGATGACCCCCTCGGACGTTTGCGCCGTCTGTGAAATCGAGCGGGAGTGCTTTACCCGTCCGTGGAATGAGCGGAATTTTCTCGACTCTTTAAATAACGGCTGTTCCGTGTTTTTCGTCTCGGTTGACGGCGGAATAATAACGGGCTTTATCGGCGCGGACAACATCGGCGGAGAGGTTTATATAAGCAATGTCGCGGTGAGGGAAGGATTCAGAAAAAGAGGTATTGCCTTAGCTCTTATTGACGCTATGAATTCATATTGCATTGCTCATAACGCCGAATTTATAACGCTCGAGGTTCGTGTTTCCAACACGCCGGCGGTTAATTTATATAAAAAATCGGGATTTGAAAATCTCGGCAGACGTAAGAATTTTTATTCCGCGCCGAACGAGGACGCGTTTATAATGACGAAATACTTTTTGAAAGAATGATAAATATATGAATATACTTGCAATCGAATCCTCCTGCGACGAGACGGCGGCTTCCGTTGTCGCCGACGGCAGAAAGGTTCTCTCGAACATTGTTGCTTCGCAGGTCGGCGAGCATGTAAAATACGGCGGGGTGGTTCCCGAAATAGCTTCGAGACGGCACGCAGAAAATATATCGTGGGTTGTCGACTCCGCAGTAAAGGAGGCGGGGCTTTCATACGATGATATCGACGCTGTCGGCGTAACGTATGCTCCGGGGCTTATCGGCGCGCTTCTGGTAGGTGTGAATTTTGCAAAAGGATTGAGCTATTCTCTTAATAAACCGCTTATCCCCGTTCATCATTTGAGAAGCCATATTGCCTCTAATTATATTACGTTTCCCGAGCTTGAGCCTCCGTTTCTGGCGCTCGTTGTTTCGGGCGGACACAGCCACATAATTGCCGTTAAGGACTATACGGAGTTTGAAATTCTCGGCAGAACGCGCGACGACGCGGCGGGCGAGGCTCTTGACAAGGCGGCGCGCGCAATGGGGCTTGACTATCCTGGCGGAAAGAATCTTGACATCAGAGCAAAAAACGGCAATCCGGACGCATATATATTCCCGCATCCGAGAGTTGACGGCGCGCCCCTTGATTTCAGTTTTTCCGGACTTAAAACATCCGTCGTTAATATTCTTCACAATAAGGCGCAGAAGGGCGAGAGCGTTGATATCGAGGATTTGGGAGCTTCATATATTAAAAGCGTTGTAAAATGCCTTACGGATAACACAATGAAAGCCGCCGCTCAAACGGGGTATAAGAAAATCGTTATCGCGGGCGGAGTCAGCGCGAATTCCGTGCTAAGGCGTGAGATGACTTCACTTTGCAAAAATCGCGGATATAAGCTCTATATGCCCGAGCTTTCGCTGTGTGGAGACAACGGCGCAATGGTCGGTTCACAGGCGTATTACGAGCTTCTTGCGGGGTACACGGCGCAGGAAAATCTTAACGCCGCAGCCTCTCTTCCTATTGACAAATCGTACGATTTGTGATAACATAAATTTGAATTTGATAAAATTTTATCAAAGTTCGTGCAGGTTCACAATATAATATTTTAACCCTGCGTTATTTTGTTTAATTTACTCTAAAGAAGGAGAGAACTATAATGGCACTTACAACAAACAAGTCGGTTCTTGCCTGGATCGACGAAAAAGTTGAACTTGTTAAACCCGATAAGATTGTCTGGATTGACGGCAGTGAAGCTCAGCTTGAAGAGCTGAGAAAGGAAGCTATCGCTTCGGGAGAGATGATTAAGCTCAATGAGGAAAAGCTCCCCGGATGCTTACTTCACAGAACCAAACCCAACGACGTAGCCCGTGTTGAGGACAGAACGCTTATCTGCACCCCGACTGAGGAAGAGGCAGGTCCCACAAACCACTGGATGGAGCCTTCCAAGTGCTACGAAATGCTTTATGATATTGCACGAGACAGCTACAAGGGCAGAACCATGTACGTTATTCCGTACTCGATGGGACCCGTAGGCTCAAAGTTCTCAAAAATCGGTATCGAGCTTACCGATTCCATATATGTTGTTCTCAACATGTCTATCATGACCAGAGTCGGCAAGGCTGTTCTTGACGTTCTCGGCGACAGCGAGGACTGGGTCAGAGGTCTTCACTGTAAATGCGATGTTGACGCGGAGAAAAGATGGATTTGCCAGTTCCCGCAGGACAACACAATTATTTCCGTAAATTCCGCATACGGCGGAAACGTACTTCTCGGCAAAAAGTGTTTTGCTCTTCGTATCGCTTCTTACCAGGGCTGGAAAGAGGGCTGGCAGGCTGAGCACATGCTCATCCTCGGCGTTGAGAATCCTAAGGGCGAAGTTAAATATATCTGCGCCGCATTCCCCTCGGCTTGCGGTAAGACCAACCTTGCCATGCTTATTCCTCCCGAGGGATATAAGGCTAAGGGATATAAAGTATGGTGCGTAGGCGACGATATTTCATGGATCAGAAAAGGCGCGGACGGCAGACTTTACGCTATCAACCCCGAAAACGGTTTCTTCGGCGTTGCTCCCGGAACGAATATGAAGTCGAACCCCAACGCTCTTATTTCTACTCAGAAGAATACAATCTTTACAAACGTTGCTCTTAATCTTGACGACAACACTGTTTGGTGGGAGGGTCTTGATAAGAATCCGCCCGAGCATGCAATTGACTGGAAGGGCAATCCGTGGAACGGCAAGACAAGCGAGGAGAAGGGTGCTCATCCCAACTCAAGATTCACCGCTCCCGCAAAGAACTGCCCCTGCATCAGCAAAGAGTTTGAGAATCCGGACGGAGTACCCATCTCGGCTATCGTATTCGGCGGCAGACGTGCTAAGCTTGCTCCTCTGGTTTACCAGTCGAAGGATTGGAACAACGGCGTATTCGTAGGTTCTATCATGGCCTCGGAGACGACCGCCGCGGCTGCCGGAGCAGTCGGCGTTGTCCGCCGTGATCCTATGGCAATGCTTCCGTTCTGCGGTTACAACATGGGCGACTACTGGCAGCACTGGATTGACATCGGAGCTTCTCTCGACGCTGACAAAGCGCCTAAGATCTTCAATGTTAACTGGTTCAGAAAAGACGATGAGGGTAACTTCATGTGGCCCGGATTCGGCGATAACCTTCGTGTTCTTGAATGGATTCTTGCCCGCTGTGACGGCAAGGTAGACGCTAAGAAGACGGCTATCGGTTATCTTCCCTATGCTAAGGATATCAATATTGAGGGTCTTGAGGACGAAGTAACCGTGGAGAGCCTTGAGAGCATCCTTGACGTTGATAATTCTCTTTGGAGCAAGGAAACGGAAGGAATCGAGGAGTTCTACGCCAAGTTCGGCGATAAGCTTCCCGCAACTCTCAGAAAAGAGCTTGACACTCTTAAAGCAAGCCTTGCAGAGTAATTGAACAGATAAATATATTCGGCGGTTTCGGGTTTTCCGAAACCGCTGTTTTTGTGTGCGGATAAAACAATGCCGGCGGATATCAATATATCTGCCGGTGCTTGTTATTTATTCAGTTTATAACGTCTGCCTTTGTTTTCGCCCATAAATATAGTTTTTCCTTCATCTTTTAATTCTGTTAAATAGTCTTGTGTTCTTGATTCTTTCTTTTCTATAATACCGGCAATTTCTTTTGCTGTTACTTCATTATGGTTTTGCATGTATTCCAGTATAATATTTTTGATATCGGAGTTATTTATTGCCGATTTTTTATCCGAATCACATTTATCGCCGATTTTTATCGCCGATTTTTTATCCGAATCACATTTATCGCCGATTTTTATCGCCGATTTTTCATCCGAACCGCATTTATCGCCGTTTTTTTACCCCTTTGCGTTATCGTCGGGTTTGTCGTTGTTTTTTATAAAGTCGAGGATTGCGAGGCCTGCGGCGTATCTTAACAGGAGTCTTGCGTCTGCTGCCGTGACCTTGCCGTCTGCGTCCGCGTCGGCGGCTTTTATCTGTGCGTTTGTAAGCGACTGGAGTCTTGCGGAATATCTCAACGCAAGGCGTGCATCGGCTGCGTTTATTTTTCCGTCCTGATTTACGTCGCCGGGCGTGTACTCCGAAAAGCATTTAACCGGGTAAAATTTCTGTGATTCGCTTTTCTTTCTCGGGTACCATGTCCAGTTATCGCATGAGTATACGGTGCCGTCCGAACGCATGAGAAATGCCGTTTTGCCGTCAGCGGGGGAGAGGAGCATTTTTTCGACGCTTGTCATAACCTTAACCTCATTACCCGAGCCGAAATCGGTATATAAATCTTTATTTTCGTCGATTCTGAAATCCGATTTTTCTATATCGCCGTAATAGGATTTTACCGTGCCGTCGGACGTTACGGCTGTTGATTCGGTCGAAATATATCCGAACGAATCCGAATCCGAATAAAAGTAGGAGAAGTTTTTGCCCAGTATTTTCATATCGGATGAATCGTACGATGTCTTTTTATAAACCGTGTTTTCGTTGTCGGCAAGGCATACCGCGTTATCGGTAACAAGCGCGTCCTTTGCCGCAAAATCGCATACCTTAACGGTCTTATTCGCTTCGTATACTTTTGTGGTATAGTCGTCCTTTGTGTAAAGACGTGTGCTTGACAGATATCCGGTTACGCCGGAGTCGACAAGCTTCGCCGTGTACGAACCGTCCTCGTTTTTGTCGTATCTGAAAAGCATACCGCCGTTTTTGACAGCGACGGGGAACGCGGGGTCAAGGTCGGTTATATCATCCGCAACCGTTGACATATCGGCGTTTATATCCTTTAATGTTCCGTCGGAAAAGAGGACAAAACCGCTGTTTGAAACTTTCTTCGCGTTCTCGCATACAACCTCGCCGTCGGAAATTCTTATAACCTTGTTTTCGTCGGTCAAAGTGTAAAGGTCAGTAACTTGCTTCGGAATATAATTGTAAAGTAAATCTGTTGACATGGTTTTTGAGTCCGTATTATAAGTCCATCGGTAGTACTTGCCGTCAGACGATATAATATCGAGTTTATTCCAGTTCAAAGGCGAGCCGACAATTTTATGTTCCTTTACATTTTTTGCAATAATTTTGCTCTCATTCTTATAAACGAGGTACAAATCGCCGTCGGACGTGAGCATGGTAACACATTCGTTTCCGAAAACGGATTTAGAGCCGAAGTAACCCATTACCGGCGGTTTTCCTGCGGACGTAACCTTTCTCTCGGGAGCGCAGACCGTGACTTTAAACGATTTCGAATTCTTTCCGAGCGTTAATATTATGTCGCTCGTTCCCGTTTTCAGTGCGGTGAACCCTCCGTTGCCGTCCGAGGACAGAATTTTATCGTCGCTGACGGAGTAGGAGAGTGCAAGATTATTATAATTGTATATGCTGAATATCTGACCCTCCATTACGAGCATGTCGCTGACTGTCATTTCCTCAAACAATTCATCCTGTTCGTACGCAAACGCCGAAAACGGCATTGCCGAGACAATCAGCACGGCGCACAGCAGCGCTGAGAGGATTTTTTTCATAATATATCATCCTTTATATGATAAATTTCATCTGTTTATATACATATTATATTATCATTTAATTTTTAAGTCAAGATGTAAAAGCAGGAGTGATAATTGTAAGACAACGGATATTTGCATGGCGGAGCAATATTGTAGACTTTTAATTGACATTTGCCTATTATCAATGGTTTTTCCTAAAAATTCATATAAAATTAAAAAATTTATATGGTATGTTTCATAATTGCAATTGACAATCGTGTTAAATGATTGTAAACTAATGATGAACAAATAGGTTTGTATCTTATTTTTCAAATAATTTTTTAAGGAGGAAAAAATTATGGTTCAAACCACAGGAAAACGTAATTCAATCTCGAAAAAGATTCTAAGCGTTTTTCTTTCATTGCTGATGATAATGAGTGTTTGCTATTCCGGAATCGGCGTTATTGCTGAAGCCGCCGCTTCCGCTTCGCAGATTAACGCACTCAAATCGGCACTGAACGATTTTGCGAACTCGGGCGAAACCGGAAGATATTCCGCTTCAAACAACGGAAGCAACACCGTAACCGTAACCGACAATACGTCAAAGGGTTATGTTTACAAGGTGCTGATTGCTCTGCAGCCCGTGCTCGAGGGGGAGAGAGGAAGCTATAACTGGTTCTCTAAAATGAGACCCCGTATAATCTCTCTTACCGGAGCTTCAGGCGTTTCCGCGACGCTTCTTAACAATCTGATTCCCATGCTGACCAACTATGACAAATCGGATGCAAACAAAGTGTCAAAGGAAAACAGCAACAGATACGGCGGAGTTGACTGGCCGGGCGAGCAGCTTGCAAATCTCGGCAACGTTACTGTTTCCGTAACAAGAACGCTTGACAGCGCGCTGCTTGAGTATGCAGACGTCTCCAGGCTTCCGAACTCCGTTAATCTTACGGTTTCATATTCGGTAGCCGCCACTCATCATAATGAGACTTCAAGCGGTAAGAAAAAGCCCTGGGGACAGTGGAGAAAGCGTGTTGAATGGTACAGCTACGGCGGTGCATTTTCTCTCAGCAATTCAAATTCCAATAACGCTCCTCAGAAAATCAAGGATTATTACAATTTCTTTACGAAATCCAAGGTAGTCGGACAGACCGTTGCGACACTCGTTGCGAACAACACGGTTTCCTCTATCGGAACTATCGTAAACAATAACGCGGCCTACAACGCGAAGATAAACGGACTTTCAGCAGCTGTAAAGGCTCATTTCTTTAAAGATCCGACCGTCTCAGTTGTAAATAATTATATCGCGTATTGCCTGCGCGCACAGACAGTTCTTCAGCAGAAGCATAAGGTTGACTGGTTCAAGTCAGCTATCGCGGCAGGTTATGACAACACGAACATAGACCGGATGAATTCTCTGTACACAGAGGGTCTCGCCAAGTACAACGATTTGAACTCGCTTTCATCGCAGTTTAAGTCAGATGCTAAAGAGACAATAGGCATGGATCTTGACGCATACAACGCATGGCTCGTCGGGCTCAAGAGAGATATCGACCTCTACTACCTCAGAGAGCTCAAAAAGTCGATTGACAACACTATCGCAGCTAACCCCAAGGTTGCTGCCGATAACGTTACCTCGCTTACGGGTGAGGAGTTCCTCGCTCAGTTCCCCGACAGCGAGTATCCTCATTCGCTCATCTCGTCTATAAACAGTACGTTCAACGGCTACGCTAAAACTCTTGACCAGTACAGAGCTTCTTCTCCCAATGAGGTTGCGGCTGTATTTACAGACGGCGTTGATTATGTCTACAATTTCAAGACAAACATTAACTACATCAAGACAGAAGCTAACGCAGAGGATGAATTTGCTCCTATTTTTGAGAGTCTTATTCCTTACATCTACACCAGCCCTGTTGCTTATAACAACGCTGATGAGATGGCAAGATACACCGAGGATTACAACAACGGCGTAAAACTCAATAATGTATACAATTCTTATACGGGTAAACTCAATGCCGATCTTCAGAAGAGAGTATTCTCATTCTATAACGGCGACGAGCTTGTATTCTTCCCCGACGCCGTAAACGCATACCTTGCGGCTATGAAGGCCGATCTTATCAAGAGAAATCATGATCAGATTCAGACCGTTTACAATTATGCCGTAATGTCGGGAGGAACTACCGGCAACATCAAGGTTGACTTTAACAACTTCCTCGGACTCCAGGCGGCTGTAAACAATCTTGACGCGGCTCTCTATGATTACTGCGCATACATTACCTCCAACGGTAATGCGGGCAACCCCGAAAAGAAGAACTGGGTATCCGCCGACGATATGAGCATCTACGGCAAGAGCCAGGCGTTTATTGACGCAGTTAAGGCGTTCAAGGCTACCAAAGGTCTTCCCTATGACCAGATGCATTATGATACCGACGGCGTATTCGTTATCCGTTACGCAGGCGATCAGAAGGATGCATCCGGCAATCAGTTAGGATTCCCCTCCGATATCGCAAGAGACGGAGCAGAGGATAACTACGAGGTTACCACTCAGAAGATTCTTGATACTATCAGCAAACTTGATACGTTCATCACTTCCGAGGATTTTGCAAGACTTATCGACTTTAAGGATAAGGACGGCAACGAGGTTTCCAACCTCTCCGATTACATTGAGACCGTTCTCAATGAAAAGCTCTTTACAAACGAGATGATCAACACAATCGTTGCTTCTGTCTTCCCGATGGTATGCACAACGATTGAGGATCTTCTTCCCAACCTTAAGAATCAGGGTATCAAGGGTATTTATCCGCCCTCAGATCCCAACGCAATGTTTGCCATCGATCTCGGCGAGCTTGCAAACGACGGCAAACTCGGCGGACGTATCGACGTATTCCTTGACGGACAGAAGGGCACTGTTACTATTAAACAGCTTCTTTCCTCTCTCGGCATAAACATTTACCCCTCACAGCTTGCAAGCAAGCTTCCAAATTCGGGCAAGTATGTTGCTATCAGAAACGCTCTTAACTCCTGCGGCGACAAGTGGAGCAATCTTCTTGACGCTGACGGAAAGCTCAATTTTGACTGGGGCGTAACAAACTACAGCACATTTATTTCTGCTGCAGGCAATGTATTCAATTCAATTCTTCCTCTTCTTCAGACAGTTCTCTGCGGCAAGAACTACAGCGCGTCTGTAGACAGGATTGCATACGGCGACGGCAGGCTTTCATACAAGGATAAGCTCATTGGTATTTCCTACTCTGTTACCGCGGCTGTCGGTGCAAGAATCAACGCGACATTAAACATTGACGGTCTTACCGTTTATAAGGATGTATGGATTCCCATCATGGAGGCTCTCGGTATTGCCGATAACGGCTATCGTTTTAAGTCTCTCGGTCAGGACGCTACGGCGGCGCAGATGGTTGACGCTCTGTTCAGCCCCCTGCTTGAGCTCATCGACCAGCTTAAATCTAAGCCCCTTGACAAGGTAAGCTCCATGCTTCCTCAGGTTCTGTACTTCCTTTCATTCGACGGCGTTCAGGATCTTATTAATTCGGTTACGATCAAGATGAAGGCTAAGATGCAGATTCGCGACCTCGAAAAATTCGACGTCAACAACTGCCCCTCATGGCTTGAAAATGCATTTAAGAACACGGTTAAGAATATTGCTAACAATAAACTTCCCGAGTTCTCATTCAACCTTGCCCTTAAAGATATGGTCAACCTCGAGAAGATGCTCGGATTTGACTATACCAATATTAATAACATAGTTTCTTACGTTCTTAATAAGACCGGTATGAATATCTCCGTACCTATCATGAACGCAGGTAACCTTATCAGATGCTCTACCTATAACACAAACGCAAGCTCACAGCGTTTGTCGGGTAAGAGACTTCAGATAATCGCAGATAAAGCCAACGTTTTCTACGATATTCTTAACTATCTCGTAGGCGCGCTCGGAGACAGAAATCTCGTAGACAGTCTTGTCAGATATCTTTCCGAGAGGAAGGGCGAGACAATTGAGCTTCCCGAAATCGTTTACACTCTTGTATCAAACGTTTCCGGCAATACCGGAGCCGCTCTTGCCGCTCTTATAGAGCTGTTCAACCCGGTTGATTACGACATGATGCAGATGGATTGGTATCAGTCCGGCAAGGATAAGTCAGTCACCGACATGACCGACCTTAAGTCGCTTGTATACCTTACCTATAACACCAACTGGACTAAGGATAAGTCACAGTATATCATCGACAATATTGACGATATCGTTAAGTCGGTTTCCGGTATGGATACGACATCCGTCGATGAAAAACTCCGTGAATCCATAAACGGAATGTTCAATAACAAGAACTTCACGACTCTTGTTAAGGAGCTTGTTTCGCTCGGCTATACTCTTGACAATCAGTTTGTTTACGATCTTTGCAAGAGAGAGACCGGCGTTGACCTTCAGCAGTGGGCTGAGGCTTTCGGTTATGCGTTCCCGACCGTACTCGAAAAGTATGAAAAGACTGCGCTTAAGCCCGGCGACGCAGGTTATAATTCAAACTTCGGTACCGTAAGCGTTTCAATCGAAACCGTAACGGACGAGACAACGGGCGAGACTAAGGATAACTACACATGGTACATCAACGGACAGAAGTTTGAAGACGGCAACAGACAGCAGTTCCTTGCTCTCTTCTTTGCAGTAGTTGATCCGATGGCTCCGCTTATCAGCATGTTCATGACAGGCGAGGATCTTTCGCTCTTTGCCGGCGCAGTTACCGTTAAGGGTTATGAGGGCTATTCGAATGCGGTTGCTTATGTATTCGAGATGCTCGGCGTACCCAATGTAATGAACCAGGCTGAGTATAACGCTTATGTTGCTGCCAACGGCGATGCAAAAGCGTTCGAGCACCTTACCAACCAGCTCTTCGACTGGCTTGACGGTCAGCTCAACGGTTCGGCATTCAAGAATCTTATTTCTCTCCTGCCTAACCTCCTCTACTTTATAGAGAGCGACGGTCTTTCGACACTTATATTCAACGTTCTTCAGCCTCTTACCGTAGTTCTCGATACCGTAAGACCTATCGCTGACGTTGATCTTGATACGATCGCTTCCGTAATAGTTTCCGACCTCCTCGGCGGAAATTCGTTCAGCCTTGACCACGTCCTCGACGTTATCGCAGGCAAGTTCGACGCAAGCGGTTATGAGAAATGGTATGACGTTCATACCAAACAGCTTACTTTCACCGAGATTCTCAGACTTGCCGACATTTACTTCGGCACCGATATCAGATACAGTCCGCTTGTGCTCCAGGGAATCGAGAGTATCTGCGCTTCTCCCGAGAAGTTCGACAGTAAAGCGGCTTCAAGCGTAGGTTACCGCGCAAGCTGTGACCCCGCGGACGGTCTTACCATTCTTGTTTCGGCTCTTCTTGAGTGTCTTAATCATTCAAGCACGCTGACCGGAGGCAAGACCAACGGCGAAATCATTTGCTCATTCATTGACTCCAAGACGGGCAAGGATGACGCAAAGAAGATTTGGGATATGGTACAGACCATATTCGACGGCATTGTCAGCACCGATACTGATGTAAACTGGCTTTACTTCTATAACGATCCCGACAATGACAAGACTCCCGTAACCGACCTCGTTAACGCCCAGCTTCCCACGAAGTCAATCGTTTACCTCGGTTACAGCAACAACTGGAATAAGGAAACTGCCGATAAGCTCACGGCGTCCGCTTCCGAAATCATTGATTCCATCCTCAAGAGCAAGAAGGGAACAGACCTTGCAACATATCTTCAGGCTCTTATAAGCGACAACCTTTATACCGACGAAATTCTCAACTCTCTTGTTGAGTCTATCGTTAAGGCGCTTAACGGACTTGACAAATCTCTCCGTGATACCATCTCCGTTGTTCTCAGCACAGACGGTATCGACAAGTGGTTTGATATGTGCGACATTGACGCCGACGGTAATGTAACCTGCAACAAGCAGTGGAACATCAACGGCGACAAGCAGAAGTTCATCGATTCGTTCGCAGAGGCTCTTGCTCCCGCAAACGATATCTTCGCATGGCTCTTCTTCGGCGACAGCTATACCTTCTTCACCTCGTCCAAGACGGCTGACGGCAAGTATACGCTTGAACCTATCATCGACCTCGCGGGCAATCCCGGCGGTTACGCATACGGACTTATTCCCGCATTCGAGGCTCTCGGCTGCACAATGCAGAGCCCCGACAAGTATAAAAAGGCAGACGGCACGCACGATATGACCGCGTTTATCAAGGATTTCGCGTCAAGCGTTCTTGACAGAGCAGATGAACTCACCTCGGGCGACGTTGTAGGCAACATACTTGACCTTCTTCCCAATATTATCTACTTCATAAATGCGGACGGCGTTAAGAACTGCTTCAACAACCTTATGTCTCCCATCTATGATATTCTCAATAAGCTTCTTCCCGTTATCGGCGACGCTAACCTCGACGAGGCTGCCGGCGTTAAGCTCAGCGACCTTTCGACCGAGACGTTCTTCGATATAATCAAGACCAAAGCGGGTATCACGATTGATCCTCAGGTTATGGGTCTCATCAAATACCTCTATGTCGGCGATATTACGGCGTTTACCTCCGCTAACGGCAGAATGGCTCTGAGAATGGGCTACACCGACGAGCTTACCAGAGCAGAGATGATTACGATTCTCTTCTCCGTAGCTCTTGAGGTTCTCGGCGACCGCGCAAACGAGAAGGCGTTCAAGGATATGCTCGGCGAAGATACTTATACCGTTGTTATGAACGTATTAAGACTCAATGCGCGCCCGATGCATAATATTCCGTGGCTCTATACCGAGGACGCGGATACCGATAAGGTATTCTCCGGTATTGAGACATCCACTATCTTTGAGTACGGCTACGGCAAGTACTGGACCAGGGATAAAGCGCAGTACATTGCGGATAATATCGAGTGCTTCATCAACGATATGATTCAGCTTCTCGGTATCGAGATGAACGGCGTTAAGTTCAATTCTCTTGAAGATATCATCAACAGCTATATTGACGGCTCTCTTTACAGCAATAAGGTTCTTTCCAAGATTTATAACGGTCTTAAGAAAGCCCTTAATAAGCTCAACGAGGTAGATACCGACGGTAAGATCAAGGAAATAATCAAGTCCTCGCTCGGCGTTGATCTTGCATTCTATGATACTTACGTTCTTCCCGAAATCAAGGACGGCGACCGTTCGGCATTTACAAATGAGCTTCTCAATATGCTCAGACCTCTTTATCCCGTTCTTAAGTGGCTTCTTGCCGAACAGGATATCGCGTTCTTCAACGACGCAGACGGTAATGATAAGGTAGTTCTCCCCGGTGACCGCGGATATAACTACGGTATTATTCCTCTCCTTGAGGCTATTCAGTGCGAAGGTATTAAGACTGAGGCAGAGTACTATGCGGACGTTAACGCAAACGACGACGCTCTCGTACTTGATATTATCAATCCTCTGTTTGATAAGCTGGACGTAATTCTTGCAGATCCCGCAAATCAGATATTCGAGCTTCTTCCCAATCTTGCATACTTTGTAAACTCCAATGGTCTTGACACCGTATGGCAGAACACGCTCAACTCGGTTTACACCGTTCTTGACGCTCTTCAGCCTCTGGTTAACGTTGACCTTTACGAGCTTATCGGTATCAACCTCAACGGTATGAAGTTTGAGGATCTTGTAAAGCTTGCTCTCTCTAAAGTTAAGGATTCAACCGGATTCGACCTTGCCGAGCTCGTTGTTGACGCTGCGGCGGAAATGACGACAGGTAAGCTTATCTCCTTCACTTCGCTTAACGGCGAGCAGGCATACCGTATGGAATATGCGGGCAAGGCTGACCGTGCCGACATGGTTACGATTATTCTTCGTCTCGTTCTCAAGTTCCTTAATACGGGCGACAATGCAAAGAAGCTTGAGCAGATCATAAAGAAAAAGACGTCAATGAGTGACGAGGCATACAAGTTTATGTTCTCATTCATCGATTCTCTTGCTCAGTACTGCTCCGACGCAGAGGGTATGGATAAGACTCTGTACATCCTTTACTACACCTTCTACGGTATCAACACCGGCGCTCACGAAGCAAACAAGTGGCTTAAGGATTATAACAGCAACTGGGAGTTCTTCTACGGAATGCTCCGCGCAAGCGATCAGAAGATTCTTAACGATTTTGCCGAGTTTACTGCAAAGATATTCGAGACGTACACCAAGGATATCATTGACCAGAACGGTCTTGCGTCAAGAGGACTCATCAAGTTCTTCCAGAAGATTATCGAGATAATCAAAAAGCTTATCAGTTTCTTCACAAAGCTTTTCGGTTAACACAGGCAAAACGGTAATACCGTGCCCCGCAGGCGAAGGTCTGCGGGGCTTTTTTCAGCCGTTTTTCAGTCCTTAATGTAATCGGTTTTTTTTCAAATACTGTGCGGTAAAATAGTGTATTCGGGTCTATTTGAAAAAATTTGTTGAACTAATAAAAAAATCGAATTACGTATTGACATTCGTTTTTCGGTGATGTAGAATAATTATACAATAAATCAGGGAGGAACTGTATAATGTTTAATACCGCGTTTTATTATTACTACTTTACACAGGCGATGGATACTTGCGTTGTACAGGAGCTTGATTGATCTTGTAAAAAAGCAAATACCCACCGCTTGGTTTCGTGCGTAGAACGTAGAAATTAGGCGGTGGTTTTTTTTACCGCAAAAGAGAGTCGAACTCATAAGGTTTATATCATCCTATTTCCGTTTCGACTGCGTTAAAGAAGCTTGAAAGCCGAAAGGCTGTCTGTGTTCCTTTGCCTTGCCGAAACAAAAATATGATTGATAAAAACTGATTCGCACTCAAAACACGTCGAATTGTGTGAATGAGGATGATTTTTCAAGTATTAATACAGTATTACTTAAAAAAAATGAGACTGTATGTTTTGGGCTTATAAGATTCGTCTGTCTTTTGCTTTTTGTCTTTATGTAAACAAAGTTTTATTTCGGGGTTGAGAAAATGGATAAGCTTGAGCAGGCAAGACAGATTATTAACGAGACGGACGGCGAGATTGCTAAGCTGTTCGAAAGGCGAATGAACGCGGTTGCGGACGTTGCGGAGTATAAATTACAGCGAGGACTGCCCGTACTCGACGCGGGGCGCGAGGCGCAGGTCATAGCTAAGAACTGCGCGTACGTAAATGATCCCGTATTAAGAGAATACTATACGTCGTTTTTGATTTCTACAATGGAAATATCAAAAAGATACCAGCGCAGACTTATGCAGGGCATGACCGTCGCGTACTCGGGCGTTGAGGGCGCGTTTGCGGAGATTGCGTCAAAACGAATTTTCCCGGACGCTGTTAAAATCGCATTTCCCGACTTTAATTCGGCATATAAAGCCGTCGAAAACGGAGAGTGCGACTGCTGTGTTCTGCCGATAGAGAACAGCTACGCGGGCGAGGTCGGACAGGTTATTGATTTAATTTACGAGGGAACGCTCAACGTTACGGGTATGTATTCACTCGCAGTTTGTCAGAATCTGCTCGGGGTTAAGGGCGCGGATATTGAGAGTATTAAAAAAGTTATAAGCCATCCGCAGGCGCTCGGTCAGTGCGCGGATTATATAAAAGATCACGGATTCGAAACCGAGGAGTCGGCAAATACCGCCTTAGCTGCCAAAAAGGTCGCTTCATCGGACGATAAAACAGTTGCCGCAATCGCAAGTCTTGACACGGCTAAGCTTTATTCACTCGAAGTTATCGACCACGATATAAATGCAAGCACGCAGAACACGACTAAATTCGCCGTTCTTACGAGAACGCCCGAAAAACCGTCCGATACGGGAAGCTTTATAATGCTGTTCACGGTTAAGCAGGTTCCCGGCGCGCTCGCAAAGGCGATAAACGTTATCGGAAAATACGGATTCAACATGAAAGCGTTGAGGAGCCGTCCGATGAGAGAACCCGCATGGCAGTATTATTTCTACGTCGAGGTCGACGGAAGCGACAAGAGCGAAAACGGCAGGACTATGATTTCGGAGCTTAAAAAGCAGTGCGAGAGACTTAAAATTGCAGGCAGATTCAAACAAGTAATTGATCTCGGGAAGTGAGAAAATGGATATACATGTTTCGTTAAAGGAAAACAGCTACGATATAACAATTGAACGCGGAGTGATGAAAAAGGCGGGCGGACTTCTGAATTTAGACAGAAATGTCCTCGTCGTTACCGATTCGGGCGTACCGGCGGAGTATTCAAATATAATAGCTTCGTTTTGTAAAAATCCCGTACGCGTTACGATTGAACAGGGCGAGGAGAGCAAGAATTTTGACAATTATAAATTATTGCTTGAGACAATGCTTGAAAACGACTTTACACGCTTTGACTGCGTTGCCGCCGTCGGCGGGGGAGTTGTCGGTGATCTGTCGGGATTTGCCGCTGCCACGTACATGAGGGGAATTGATTTTTATAATATTCCGACAACTGTTCTTTCGCAGGTTGACTCGTCCGTAGGCGGGAAAACGGCTATCGATTTCGGTCATTATAAAAATACGATAGGAGCGTTCCGGCAGCCGAAACGGGTTCTTATCGATCCCGACGTGTTAAAAACGCTCCCTAACCGTCAGATATCGAACGGACTTGCCGAGAGCGCGAAAATGGCGGCGACGTTCGACGAAAAACTGTTCTCGCTGTTTGAAAACGGCGATATCGAAAGCAATATTGACATGATTATCGCGAGAAGCGTCGAGCTTAAAAAGGATGTTGTCGAAAAGGACGAGAAGGAATCGGGATTAAGACGAGTTCTGAATTTCGGACATACGATAGGTCACGCGATTGAAAGCACCGTCGCGCCGGGAACGCTTTATCACGGCGAATGCGTCGGAATCGGTATGCTCGCAATGAGTTCGGACGACGTAAGAAAAAGAATTATAAATGTATTAAATAAATTATCGCTCCCGATATCTGCGGATTTCGATATCGACAAGGCGTGCGAAGCCGTTTTGCACGATAAAAAAGCCGTCTCGGGCGGGGCGAGAGTTATAATGTGCGAAAAGATAGGCACGTTTATCGAAAAAAAGATTTCAAACGAGGAATTAGCCTCATTGATAAGAAAAACAGGGGAGGGTGATTTCACATGAAAAACACGTTCGGAAATTCGTTGAGCGTAACGCTTTTCGGCGAAAGCCACGGCGAGGCTGTCGGCGCGGTTATCGACGGACTCGCTCCCGGAATTGAAATTAACGAGGAATTCATAGCCTCACAGCTTGATTTAAGGCGTCCGGCGGGTAAAATTTCAACAGCCCGTCACGAGGGCGACAAGGTCAGAATTTTATCGGGCGTTTTTCATTCGAAAGCCACGGGAACGCCCCTCGCTCTTATAATCGAAAACGAAAATACAAAGAGCGCGGACTACGAAAAAACGAGATATCTCGCCCGCCCGTCGCACGCGGATTACACGGCGCAGGTCAAGTACCGCGGATATCAGGACTACAGAGGAGGCGGTCATTTCTCGGGACGGATTACGGCTCCGCTTGTCGCCGCAGGCGCAGTCGCGATTGATATGCTTAGAAAAAAGGGCGTGTATATCGCGACTCATATAAAAAATCTGCACGGGGTCTGCGACAGAGATTTTGATAATTTAAAGAGTGATATTGATTATCTTAATTCGATTCCGTACGCCGTGCTTGACGAAAACGCAAAGGAAAAAATGATAGCCGAAACCGAAAAAGCCGCGGCGCAGGGCGATTCCGTCGGAGGTACGCTCGAAACCGCAGTCATCGGACTTGAATCAGGACTCGGCGAGCCGTGGTTTGATAGTATCGAAAGTCAGCTTTCGCATATTCTGTTCTCCGTTCCGGCTGTCAAGGGTGTGGAATTCGGCGCGGGATTCGGATTTTCAAATATGACGGGAAGCGAAGCCAATGATTCGTTTTACGTTGAAAATTCAAAGGTAAAAACATACACGAATAATAACGGCGGAATCAACGGCGGAATCACGAACGGTATGCCGATTATATTCCGATGCGCAGTAAAACCCACTCCGTCCATATTCAAAGAGCAGAAAACAATCGATATGAATACAATGGAGAACGCCGTCCTCTCGTTAAAGGGCAGACATGACCCTGCCGTTATTCACAGGGCGAGAGTCGTTATAGATTCCGTTACGGCTCTGTGCATTGCCGATATGCTTACCGCCCGGCACGGCGCGGATTGGTTCGGGGGCGAGTAAAATGGAGTACGGTCTTCTCGGTAAAAAATTAGGTCACAGCTTTTCAAAGGAAATTCACGCCATGATAGGAGACTATGACTACCGTCTGTACGAAACGGACGAGGACGGCGTTAAAGAGCTGATGACGAAAAAGAATTTCAAGGCTATAAACGTCACGATTCCCTATAAGGAAACCGTCATGCCGTACCTTGATTTTATAAGCGAAAACGCGAAGAAAACAGGAAGCGTAAACACTGTTGTAAAAATGGGCGGAACGCTGTACGGATACAATACGGATTTTGCGGGGCTCGAGGGGCTTATAAAGAGAACGGGCATTGAAATAAAGGACAAAAAGGTTCTCATTTTAGGAACCGGAGGCACGAGCAAAACCGCGTACGCCGTTTCTAAGGATATGGGTGCGGACGAAATTTATAAGGTTTCAAGGCATGATGGCGCGGGCGTTATAACGTATGACGAAGCGTACGAAAAGCACACGGACGCGTCGATTATAATAAACGCGACACCCGTCGGAATGTACCCGAAAAACGGTGAAAAGCCGATTGATATTTCAAAATTTAAAAATCTTACGGGAGTTATCGACGTTATATACAATCCGCTCGAAACCGCGCTGTTGAAAGACGCCCGGGAGCGTAATATTAAAAATGCGGACGGGCTTTACATGCTCGTTTTGCAGGCGGTCAAGGCATCCGAATTATTCTTCGATACAAAATACGATGCTTGCCTTACGGATTCGATATTCAAAAAGGTTTACGCGGATAAAGAAAATATCGTTCTCGTCGGTATGCCGTCGTGCGGAAAGTCGACGATAGGCAGGATTATAAGCGAGGATTTGGGACGCGAATTTATAGACACGGATTCGCTTATAGTCGAAAAATACGGCGAAATTTCAAAGATTTTTTCCGAAAAAGGCGAAAAATATTTCAGAAATATCGAATCTCAAATAATTGCAGAGGTTTCAAAGAAAAACGGAGCCGTCATCTCTACGGGCGGAGGAGCCGTTTTGAGGGATGAGAATATAGATTATCTAAAACAGAATTCGAGAATTTATTTCCTCGACCGACCGATTGAAAAATTAGTACCGACTTCGGACAGACCGCTTGCCGGAACGAGGGAGAGAATAGAGAAGCTCTTCGGAGAGAGGTACGAACGCTACATTACGGTGTGCGACGAAATAATAGGAGTTCTCGACAACCCCGAAATCCCCGCAAAGGAAATCGAAAGAAGGCATTACGAATGAAAATAACGGTAATAAACGGCGCGAATATCAATATGCTCGGCATAAGGGAGCCTGATATTTACGGCAGCGAGAATTATAATACGCTCGTTAAGACTGTTGAGGATTACAGCCGTGAAAACGATATTGATATTGACATTTATCAGTCGAATCATGAGGGCGATCTTGTAGACAAAATCCAGTCGTGCTATCAAAAGTCGGACGGTATCGTAATCAATCCCGGAGCGTATACGCACACGTCCGTCGCGCTTCTTGACGCGCTGAAGGCAGTGAGCATTCCGAGTGTCGAGGTTCATATTTCCGACGTGCCGAGCCGTGAGGATTTCAGACAGATAAGCTATATACGCCCTGCGTGCAAAAAGACGATAACCGGTCACGGCATCGCGGGATATGTCGAAGCTATTGAATTCTTACAAAAATTTATAACCGAAAGCAAGGAAAAATAAAATGAAACTCGATAATCAGCTCAGAATTCTTATAGTAGGTCTCGGTCTTATGGGCGGAAGCTACGCGCAGGGACTTTCATGCCGCGGATTTCACGTTAAGGCGATAGACACAAACCCCGACAGCATTTCGTTCGCAGAGGAGAACGGATATATCGAAAAAGGCTTCTGCGAAATAGACGAAAACGCCGTAGGTGAAGCGGATATAATCGTTTTCGCGCTGTACCCGCACGTATTTGTAAAGTGGATAGAGGAAAATCAGCATCTGTTTAAGCCCGGCGCGGTGCTTACCGACGTTACCGGCGTTAAAGAATGTGTCGTATATAAAATACAGGAAATGCTAAGACCCGACGTCGAATTTATAGCGGCGCATCCCATGGCGGGACGCGAGGTCTACGGAGTCAGGAACGCCGACGAGAGTATATTCAGAGACGCAAACTATATAATCGTTCCGACTGACAGAAACACGGTCAACGCTATCGAGGTTTGCAAAGCTATCGGACAGACTCTCGAATTCAACAGAATATCGTCGCTTCCTCCCAGAGCGCACGACGAGATGATAGGCTTCGTTTCGCAGCTTACGCACTGCATTGCGATATGTCTCATGACATGCTCTAAGAGCGAACACCTCGTCGATTACACGGGCGACTCGTTCAGAGATTTAACGAGAATTGCGAGAATAAACGAGGACATGTGGAGCGAGCTTTTCGAGCTTAACAAAACGGCACTGCTTGCGCAGATGGATAAGTTCAGAACAGAATTCAACGAGTTTTACAGAATTCTTGAATCCGACGATATAGAGGCTATGAAAGAGAAAATGAGACAGTCGACTGCGCGCAGAGCGTTGTTCGACAGGAAAAAGGAGGACGAATAAAATGATTTTCGAAAGAAAGCTGACAATTCCCAAAGAGGTTAAGGAGATGTACCCCCTCACCGACGGGATGAAAAAGGTCGTCGATGAGAGAAACGCGGAGATAAGCGGCATCTTCACGGGCGCGGACGACAGACTCCTGCTCATAATAGGTCCGTGTTCCGCCGACCGCGAGGACAGCGTTATCGATTATATTACAAGGCTCCGCGAGGTGCAGGAAAAGGTAAAGGACAAGATTTACATTATCCCGAGAATTTACACAAACAAGCCCAGAACCACCGGCGACGGCTACAAGGGCATGCTTCATCAGCCCGACCCGAACGAAAAGCCCGATATGTTCAAGGGAATAGTCACTATCAGAGAGCTTCACATGAGAGCGCTCAGAGAGACGGGCTTCAGCTGTGCAGACGAAATGCTTTACCCCGAGAATTACAGATATCTTGACGATATTCTCGCATACGTTGCAATCGGCGCGCGTTCTGTCGAGAACCAGCAGCACCGTCTGACATCGAGCGGAGTCAGAGTCCCCGTCGGAATGAAGAACCCTACCGGCGGCGATATCTCCGTTATGATGAATGCGATTACTGCGGCTCAGCACAAGCACACGTTTATATACAGAGGCTGGGAGGTTCACTCCGAGGGCAATCCTCTCGCCCACGCGATACTTAGAGGTTCGGTCGATAAATACGGACAGATGATGCCCAATTATCATTACGAGGATCTCGAGCATCTCTGCGACGCATACGCTAAAACGTCGCTTGCAAACCCCGCGGTCATAATTGACACGAATCACTGCAATTCGGCTAAAAATCCGTTTGAGCAGGTCAGAATCGCCAAAGAGGTTATGTACAGCTGCCGTTATAATTCGGATATCAAAAAGCTTGTCAAGGGCTTTATGATAGAGAGCTACATTGAGGACGGCGCGCAGAAGATAGGCGAGGGCATTTACGGCAAATCAATTACCGACGCGTGTCTCGGCTGGGATAAGACGCAGAAGCTTATCTTCGACCTTGCGGATATGCTTTAAAAGTAGAAATGTTATAAACAAATTAACCGCTCCGAGCAGAATCGGAGCGGTTTGCGTTTGTGTTCTTATTATCCGAATTTAGAGAAAAACGTTTCGAGATCTATGCATTTATAGCCCTTTAAGTACCAAATGTCGTCGGAGAAGCTTCCGGTAAGTTCGTCTATCATGAAGTCCGACAGCTGATTTCCGTACTCATAATTTACAATGCCGACGAGTTTTCCGTTATAGAAATAATATAACGTACTGTACTGATTCTCTGACAATCTGTAAACTATACATTGCTTACCGTGATAGTTCTCTTTTGAAACTGAAATGTACTGCGAATACGGATCGAGACTGACTGTACTCAAATAAAACAGTGATTCAATTCCAAGGTAATACGCTGTATCATAGTCAAGTTCTGCATATATTTTTTTAGGTTCGCTTGCCACATAGACTCTTGGGTCGGTATCAAGATTTCGACAGAGATATGTTATGTCATTGCCGTCGAGAATTACGCGCGTACGAGAATTTGCAGTATTATAATATGCAGTGATTTTTGATGTACCGTTTTCGTCTGTCATTGTTCCGCTTGCTTTATATCTGCCCGACATTACGGTCTTAAAATCGTCGAAAACCTTAACGACCTTATTGCACCACTTGCAGTGAACGCCGTCGGTTCCTGTCGTGTGGTCAGCTCTCGGTGTCTGTTTTGACTCTTTCTGAACATATCCGCACACTTCGCAAATTTCGGACTCGGTATATCCCGGACTCTGACATGTACTCTCGACGGCTTTTTTGTATTTTATTTTGTGTCCGCCCTTTATCGTCTGATGATCGAAAAGAACCTTACCGCAGGTTTTGCATACGGCTTTGTCCGTAAGTCCGTCGTGCGTACAGTCGGCGGGGGTACCCTTTTCAATCTCAACATCGTGGACTTCATATTCTGTATTGTCTATCTTAGCCGCCAGCCTAAGCGCGTTTCTTGCGTCGGAAGCGTTTATTTTGCCGTCCGAATTTATGTCGGCGGCGACGAGTTTCATTCCGTCCTTTTCGTTGTCGAGCTTTGCCGCGATTCTCAATATAGCCCGCGCGTCGGACGCCGTTACCTTCCCGTTTAAGTCAAAGTCGCCGGGTACGACGGTGACCGCCGACGATATGAACGCGAATGCGAAAAGCATAAGCGCGCATATAAATGATGATGCGAATATTTTTTTCATAAATTACACCTCCGTGTTGATGAGAAAATTGTAGCATATTTATAATTAAAAATCAATAAGAAAATAATTTTTATGAAATTACCATAAAAATACATAACCGTCCCGATTTGCAAACCGAGACGGTTCTTTTATTTGTAAATTATTTATCCGCTTTTGTCATTTTAACGTCCGAATACCCGGAAAGCATTTCCTTTTGTGATGAGAAGAATTCGACGTCGTTTGAGTCCGCGTTTATTTTTATGAATACGGTGCCCTTTTCACTAAGCATATCGGGTGCGTTTTTTGCGTTTATATATTTATTGTTTTTCGGGTCGTTTGAACCGGGCAGAACCGGGGTAAAGAAAAAACGTGATTTTTTCATTTCAGTCTCTTTTTTCAGATAAATTCGGAAATATCTACGGTCTGACTTTTCTTTTCAAACGACGAACCCGAATAATATGAAACGGTCAGTCTGCCGTTTTCGATATCCGGCTGCGCGTCAAAGAACGGTATTTCGTTTATTTTTGAAACGGGGTGATCGAATTCGGAGACGGTCTTTTCTTTCGAGCCGAAAATCTTTTTAATCGTAATTGATGTGCTGTCGCAGTAAACTATATTGTCATTAAAAATCGTAAGCGCGGCTGTATACTCTTCTTTTTCTCCGCTTTCGAGGTCGTAAACGTAAGTTTTTTTAGTGGATAATCCCGAGCCGAACTGAATTGAGACAGCTGTTACCGAGTCGGAAACTTTTATTATTTCGGGGTTGATTCTCGTTTCAAAATTTTCGAGAATTCTGCCGTCATGCGCTTTTATCTGCGTGTGATAAAGAGAGTTTGAATATATTTCGGAAACATAGGAGATATCCGATTTGGATTCAGCGCCGGTTGACGGTTCGTTTTCGGTTTGAGCGCATGCGCCGAGAACGGCGGCGGCAGTGATAAGTATTACGGGGATGACAGCTTTTTTCATTTTCGCTCACTCTTTTCTTTTTTTATTTTACAGACAATGTTTTCCTTTTGCAATTAAATGTTATCACGGGAAAATAATAAAAGCAAGTTACAAAAGTTTACAAAATAATAACAATAAATTACGAACAGTGATTTATTGTTTCGGCTTGTCGAAAAAAAGTAGTTTTCGACAAGCCGGGAGACTGTCGAGAAAATGCCTGAATTTCGTTTTCTTTCGAGCGTCGCTGTACAAAAGTACCGCAGCGAAGAAAAAAAGAAAAACGCAAATGCCCCGAAATCATCAGGTTTCGGGGCATTTTATTAAAAATCAAAAATATGTTTGCAATTTATCAATAAGAATCTTTTTTTCTGATATAACAAAACATAACGTGTCTTAAAAAGGCGTGGTTCAGGTGCTTTATCGACAGTCTGTAATGACGATAAATTACATTTTGTAATCTATCGTCATAAATTTACGGTTTTATTTATTAAGCCGTCTCTCTGCGATTTTTTTGACCCATTTTCTTTTATCATTGAGAAACGGCTCGAAATACTTATCGTACTTTTCGTCCTTATAATTTTCGAGCGCGGACAGCGCGTGACCGCTTACATTTTCGTCGCTGAGCGCGTCGATTATTATTTTTACATAATCCTCGTCTTTCAGTCTGCCGAAAAGGGTGTAAAGACATTGCTTATCTCTCGAATCGAATTTATCCGAATTCGCAAAGCGAATATAGTCGTCCTTATATTTCCTTTTTCCGAGCGACCGGAGCATATCGAATAAAGACCAGACGTTGTACTCGTTTGAATAATTTTCCGGCGTTTCGTCGAGCATTGAAATAATGATTTCTGCTAATTCGTCCGTTTTGTATTTAAGCCCGACAGCCTCGCTTAATATACAGTATCTGTCGTAAAAGGAATTCGAACGGTCGTTGATATATCCGATTATTTTTTTATAAAGATAATCTCTCTGCTCTTTTTCGGGATGAAAATTATAAAGCGCGTCGACGGGTATGATTTTCGATATCTGTTCTTTAAATTCTCTTACGCTGTCGGATTTTATCTTAAACAGTTCCGGATTCTGTTTTATTGAGTTTTCGATTATTTCGGAAAAGTCAGATGTCATACGTTTCATTATTTAAAAAGTTTTTCGAGCACGGACATGATTTTGTCGATATATGAAATGAGTTTTTCAAAGAAATTCTTTATATTGTCTGCGATGTTTCCCGCTCTGTTCGTTTTTACTCCGTATCCTGCGATAACGCCGTTATTGTCGTTTACCCCGTCTGCATCAAATGCGAATTCATATAAAAACGGAGCGAGCATTGCGGTTATAAGATATTCGCCCGGAGTGATTCCGCCGAATTCCGAACAGTATTTCTTAGTAAGGTTTTGTATTGTCCGGCTGTCGTAATCCGGAACAATGCTGTTTATTCCGTTAAGTATTGCGTTGTCGGTGACATAGGCTGGGATATCCTTTAAAATAAGCGACGCTGTTTTCAAAAGCAGTATAACCTCGTCGGAATCAAGGTCATTGCTTTCCTCTCCCTCATAATGAGAGGAGACGAGTTCTGTTGCAATGTCCCATCCGTTTTTATATCCTGCGGGGTTTATATCGATATTGTATTGCTCTGCAAGTTCAATTATTCCGTTTTCGCCTTCGTAGTCCGTATTTAAAATACTTATAAGTCTGTCGGAAAAAACGCTGACCGCGTTATATGCGACACTGTTTTCGTTAACTCCGAGCTTTTCGGGAGACAGGCTTCTTTCGAGTCTGTACTGTACGCCCGCTTTGAGAAAGCCCTTTGCGTAGGCGTTTAAATCCTCGTTCATCTTATCGGTCTGAATGTCGTTCAGCGCAGGCTGTGCGGATATAAGCGCATCGGTATCTATTGAACGTATTGTCTGCGACTCGTATTTTATCGTCTCGTCTGCGAACGTAAAAACTCTGTACGCAAGAGGGTACATTGTAAGACTCGTCACCGCAAAATCATAAATAACATTGCCCCCTGCCGATGTAAAAGATGAAACGTCCGAGCAGTGTTCATGTCCGCTTATTACCGTTTTTATTCCCCAATCCGCAAAAAGGGAAGCCGTTGTATTATGAAACTTAACGATAAAGTTACGGCTTAAAATTCTCTGCGCGGGCATGTGGTCGAGCAGATTATGGTGCATCATAAGAATCGGATATCTGCCGTCGTCCTTTGCGCTCTTTGTCTGTTTTTTGACCCAGTTAATTTTATCCGCCGTCATTCCGTCCTCTGTTGATTTGTCGGGATTGTTGGAATCGAGCGCGATAAGTCTGTATTTTTCTCCGAGGTCGGCGGTGTATGAGCAGTCGCCGGTCCTTATTTCGATAGCCTTATCATAGCCGAAATCGGCGTAAATTTCTTTGAACAAATCGTAATTTGTGTTAAGATTATTTCCCGCGTCGTGGTTTCCGTTTATAACGAAAACATCCTTGCCGGTTTTGTCCTCAAAATCTTTGAGCTTTTCGGCGACTGCACGGTGATCCTCGGGGTATCTCTTTCCGCTGTCGGCAAGGTCGCCCGCGATAAGCACATAGTCTATGCTGTCGTCCTCGGCGCATTGATTTAAAAACGAATCGATAATAAAACCGCTCTCTTCCTCCATTGCGGCGCGTCTGTTTGCGTACCAGAATACGGGGTCGGAATTTGTCTGTTCGAGTTCCTCGGAAGCCGCGCTGTAATGTAAGTCGCCGGCGGCGGCTATTTTAATAGAATCGCTGTCGGTTTTTCCGGCAAATGCGGGAATCGAACATGATACCGCTGTAATAAATGCGAGAATGAGGGAAACGGCTTTTTTCATTGATTAACAATCCTTTTTAAGGTTATGGTATTATATTACATTAATTTGATAATACTTCGATTCTTTTTGTGAATTATAGCATTATTTTTTCAAGTTTTCTTTTCGCTTCGATTATTTCCCTGTCCTCCGAATAGCTCCAGTCGTATATTTCTATTATATAGTTTCCGTCGTAGCCTATCGCTTTCATATCGTTAAAAAACTTCTTAAAATCAAAATCGCCCGTCAGCGGAGGAATACAGTCCATATTCGAATTATGGTCGCTTATATGGACGTGGCGTATGCTTTCCCCGACGGCGTTTATAAAATCGGTATATTCAAAATGCGCCCTGTACGCCTGCTTTATATCAAGCACGACTCCGAAATCACCGCCTATATAATCCCTCATCCGCTTTAAATATTCGGGGCTTTCGCCTCTGTAATAAACGACGTTCTCGTGACAGACGTGAATTGAATATTTCTTTCCGAGCTCTGTTAAATACTTAAATCTCTCGAAATACTCGCCGTCGGATATCGAGCCGGGTATTTTCGCCCCGTGAAAAACGCATATATCCGCGCCGAGCTTGTGCGTTACGTCAAAAAATCGCTCATACAGCGGAAGAGAGTCGATAAATCTGCGTTCGTAATTCGAAAATAAATAAAACGATTCCGCAAACGATTGAAACGGATGTATGGAAATGATATTAATGCCGTATTTATTTTTTATATCAATAATCGTTTTTACGAATTCATCCTTTAATTCGGACGGGGAATTGAGGAACAGTTCAGCCGTTTTTATCCCGAGTCTGCCCAAGCGTTCGAGCGAATTTTCCGTCACGTCGGGGTAAAAACAGGCGGATGACGCGCCGACAGTCATTTTATCGCTTCCTTTATTTGTGTGTTGATTGTATTCTATAATAATTTTAAAATATATTCAAGGGTGAGAAGAGTGAAAATAGATGTTAAAGAGATAAAAAAGGCGGTAAAATCGATTAATCCGTTTTCGAAATACATGATGATCTACGGCGGGATATTGGTTATTTGTTTGTATATCGGGGCTTTGATACTTTTCTGTTTTAAGGGGTCGATAGCAGGATACTACGAGGATCTCGATATGTGTTATCAGCTTCTCGGCTGTGCGAAGGACTGTCTCGGCGCGTCGTTCGTTCCCGCGTTGCTTTTGGAGATAATACATATCGCGGAGGGTACAGACAAAAAATAAATTTGGATCGGGTATTGCGGATATATTGTTAATATGCTATAATTTTCATAAGAACATAACAATTTTTTATGATTATCTTATGAAAGGCGTGACGATATGAAAACCATCTATAATGCAAGGTGGATCAAAACTCCCGTTTCCGGGGACGGCATAAGCGTTCAGTTTACGAAATGCTTTGACTCCCGCAATGTCCGCAGAGCAACTCTCAACGTAACCGCAATGGGTGTTTACAACGCGTTTGTCAACGGCAGACGTGTCGGTAAATACGTGCTTGCTCCCGGCTGGACGGATTACCGTCATCGTTTGCAGTATCAGAGTTACGATATTACGGAGCTTATGAAAAATGAAACGGTCGTTGCGATAAGCACTGCGCCCGGCTGGAACGCGCTGTACCGCAAAGATTTCTGCGACGATGTCGACTGTGAAAAAGAACCTGCGATAATTGCGAGCATCGATATAAAATATTCTGACGGTTCATCCGAGTGTGTTCTGACCGATTCTTCATGGTCGGTTTACTCCGACGCGGTTGTTTATTCTCATATTTATAACGGCGAGACGTTCGACGAGACCGCGGTTCCCGAAAAATTCGGAAACGCTGTGGAATTCGATTATAAAAAGAATATTCTTATCCCTCAGCAGGGCGAGGAGATAAGAGAGATTCAGACTCTTGACGCGAAAAAACTCATTATTACCCCTTCGGGCGATAAGGTTATAGACTTCGGTCAGGAGATAACCGGCTACGTCCGTTTTAAGATAAAGGGCGAGCACGGGGATAAGGTTAAAATTCTGCACGGAGAAATGCTCGACAAAAACGGCGAATTCTATAACGCGAATTACCGCGGAGCAAAAGCCGAAATCAACTACACGTGCGACGGTAAAACGAGAGTGTACAATCCTCAGCATACATTTTTCGGATTCAGATACATAAAACTATGTGACTGGTGCGAGGAAATAAGGCTCGAAAACTTCAAAGCCGTTGCGGTAAGCTCTGATTTAAGACGTACCGGATATTTCGAGTGTTCGGACGCTAAGCTTAATAAGCTTTTTTCAAACATAATATGGAGCAATACCGATAATTTCCTCGACATCCCGACAGACTGCCCGCAGAGGGACGAGAGACTCGGCTGGACGGGCGATGCGCAGGTGTTCTGCAAGACGGCGGCTCTCAACTTCGATACGAAGAAATTCTTTACAAAGTGGCTTGACGACGCTATGACCGAACAGAAAGAGGACGGCTCATTCCCGCATGTTATCCCCGGTCTTAACTGGGATGAAAAACCGTCGGCCGCTTGGGCGGATTTCGCCGTCATAGTCCCGTGGACGCTGTATCTTGTCTACGGCGATAAGGAGCTTTTGAAGAGGCATTATCCTATGATGAAACGCTGGGTTGACTATGTTGATTCCGTGAGCACGAATCATCTTTGGCTCGGCGGCGAGCATTTCGGTGACTGGCTTGATTTCAGCCCCGAAACTACCGAGTGCGGCGGAAAGACTGATAAGGATTTGATTGCTTGTGCATTTTTTGCATACTCTACGGAGCTTCTCATAAATGCGGGAAATGCGATAGGTGTGGATGTTTCTTATTATGAATATTTAATAGCCGAGATAAAATCCGCGTTCATCAAAAAGTATATTAAGGACGGCAGAATTGTGTGCGATACGCAGACGGCGTGCATACTTGCTTTGAAATTCGGACTGTGCGGACTCGACGAGGAAAATATTGTTAAACAGCTTGTCGATTCGATAAAAGAGTACGGTCACATGACGACCGGATTTGTCGGAACACCGTATATTCTCCCGATTTTAAGCCGTTACGGTTACAGCAAAATCGCGTATGACCTTATATTGAGAACGAAGTTCCCGTCATGGCTCTATTCCGTCGAAAAAGGCGCGACGACCACGTGGGAGCATTGGGATTCGATAAAGGAAAACGGCGATATGTGGTCTACGGATATGAATTCGTTTAATCACTACGCGTACGGAGCCGTCGCAGAGTGGATGTACGGCAACATGGCGGGTATCAATATCTGCGAGGACGCGCCCGCGTTCAAAAAGATAATTTTCAGCCCCGAAACCGACGAACGCATTAATTACGTAAAGGCTTCCGTTGATTCGCAGAACGGCGTTGTTTTAAGCGAGTGGCGCAGAGGTTCGGACGGCATAATAACCTATACGTTCATAGTTCCCGAAAACAGCGAGGCATACGCTTATATAGGCGGTAAGGAGATAAAGCTGTCGGCGGGCGAGAATATAATAAAAGAATAAAAGAATAAAAGAAAAAAGGTTCTATGTCAAGTGTTGGGGTAAAACCGAAAAAACAAACAAACTGTGCAGCAG
>OJAW01000367.1_pt1 | contig 33738 bp, 22 predicted proteins | sample 1589151 | NCBI WGS metagenome assembly OJAW01 (sample SAMN03283290) | human gut metagenome | biome: human-associated habitat; material: feces | host: Homo sapiens | place: Peru | collected 2012
CACGCTTCCAAGAAGCCCATAATCTTTCTATACATAAGCAGTCCTCCTTAAAGGTGCTGACCACAGTATAACAGATATTCGTGTAAAAATCAATGAAATTTACTTGAATTTTCGCACTAATTAACACGATTATTTTTACTGACCTCTCACAATACGACACGAACACCGCAATTTCTGCATTTTATACCTCTCCGAACTTGGTCGTCATCAACTTATAAAGCTCGGTATTGCGGGGGAACTTGTTGACAAACGGCACAAGAGAGATGTCAACCTTGAGAAGCCCCTGTCCTGCGCTTCCGGCTCGTCCTGCTTCAACAGCTCCTCACGGAAGTCCTGCAAGGTCGGCGGCGTTCCCGTATAGTTGACTTTCCTTGCAAAAAAAGATGGCGAATGACCTCTTTCTGAAAAGGGTGAAAAAAGGCAAACCGCCTGCCGTTTATGGATAACCCCCGGATCCGCAGATATTTATGCGGACTTATTTATTTTATCATACTTTTGTTTTTATGCAGATACTTTGCATAAATAATCTTAAAACGACAAAAATTTACGGCTTTGTTTTTACTTTAAAATCACTGTGAATTCGATTTTGTTTTCGCTCGGGGCGGTTGCTTTTATCGAACCCGAATGTGCGAGCGCGACGGATTTCGCCATTGACAGCCCTATGCCGAATCCTCCCGAGGATGAGCGCGACTTGTCGACTCTGTAAAATCTGTCGAACAGCTTTCCGAGTTCCTTTTCGTCGATTTTTTCACATGCGTTCGACTGCTTTATTTCCACGCCTTTTCTTGTCTTTTTAAGCGAGAGCTTTATGGGCGAAGAGGGGAGCGAATATTTGACCGCATTGTCGAGCAGAATCGATATCAGCTGACGGCATGCGTACTCGTCACCGTTGTAAATTATACCCTCCTCATTAGTTATAATGAGGTCGTGTCCGTTCGACTTTGCGAAGTCTCTGAACGACTCCGCTGTTTCTGTCACGGCTGCGCTTATGTCGAAGTCGCTTTTCTGAATATTCGACGACTCCTCGTCCGTGCGGGCGAGCGATACGAGCGAATTTACGAGGCGCGTCAGCTTTTCGGTCTGAAGCAATGCCTTGTCTATCCACTTCTGTTTGCCTGTCTCCATTTCGAGAACCTTCAGACTCGTTCCGATAACCGTTATCGGGGTTTTTAATTCGTGTGACGCGTCGGTTATAAACTGCTTTTGTCTCAACGTGCTCTGAACGACGGGGTCGACTGCGCGCCCCGCGAAGATTTTGACGGCGGTATACACGCCGATTATGCACACAGCGGTCGAAATTACGGACAGCAGGGCGATTGATTTAAGCGAGCTTAATTCGTCAGAACAGTCGAGAAATACCGCCATGCGCCTGTCGGGCTGTGTTTCGGTTACTTTGTACTTAAAACCGTTTGTATATCCCGAATTCGAATTCTTTGATAATATAATGTCAACATATTCTCCCGCGTCCGACTCTCTTACGGAAGCAATGTTTTCGAGTTCCGCCTTGTCAAGCGTTCCGTCCGACGAATAGAACAGCACGAAATATCTCGTCGAATATGCGGATTCTCTTGAAAAACCGCCCATTGGCGAGAAATTCCCCGTTTTTTCCGCGGGCGGAGTCTGCCCGTCGGGCGCAGTCGGCTCGTCCGTCTTTTCCGGACGGTTTCTGCCGAATATGTTTTCGGGGATTCTGCCCTTGTTTTCGCTTATAATGTTTAACATGCTGTCGAGTTTCGAGTCGACGAATGCGAAATTCGCAATGTTTATTATCGTTCCGAATATAACAAGTACGGCGGTTACGGATATCATGGCGATTTTAATAAATTTTTTCTTTAATTTATTAACCATTTCCCGCCTCCATGATATATCCGAGTCCACGGCTTGCCTTAATCGTAACCGAGGAGCCGACGGATTTTAATTTTTTTCTTAAATTTGAAATGTGAACCCACACGACGTTGATCTCCGCTTCGCTGTCCCAGCCCCATACGCGTTCCATTATCGTATCGGCTGAAAAAACGACGTTAGGCGAACGCAGAAAAAGCTCGATTACCTTGTATTCCGTCGCGCTTAAACGAACGCTTCCGTTTTTTGATGACATAACGGAGCTTGACGGGTCGAGCGTCAGGTCGGAATATTTCATGACGGTAGGCTTATAATCGCCCGAACGGCGGAGCATTGCGCGGACTCTGCACAGAAGCTCGTCCGGTGCAAAGGGCTTTGGCAGATAGTCGTCCGCCCCGGCGTCGAAGCCCGTTATGCGGTCGTCCTTTTGAGTTTTCGCGGTCAGCATCATGACGGGAACGCCGACTCCGCCTGCGCGAAGCATTTTCAAGGCTTCGATTCCGTCGCGCTTTGGCATCATTACGTCGAGAATGACCGCGTCGTAATTGCCGTTTAATGCGTAGTCGTACGCGTCCTCGCCGTCATGAACCACGTCCGCCGTGAATTGATTTTTTTCGAAAAATACCTGTAACGCTTCGGCGAGATCGACCTCGTCCTCGGCTATAAGAATTCTCATATTTATCACCGTATACATAATATAATGCGAACCTAAAACGAAGCTAAACAATAATTTACCGCGCTGTACGCAATAAATTATTGCAGTGAACAGCAGTCAGAGGGCAGTGGTTAGAAATTACGCAATACTGACTGCCGACTGCTGAACACTGATCACCGAAACGATAATTCATATTCGATAAATTACCGTTTCCCCTTTTTCCAGCGAATAAATATACGCCGTGTCGACGTCGAGCCGTAACGTCTGTCTCATAGCGAGAATATAAATTTCCATCTGTTTTTCATACCGTTCGATAAGCTCCGAGGGGTCGCTTATTTTGTCCGTTTTATAGTCGATGACGTACGCTTTTCCGTTCTCTGTGAACACCGCGTCCGTCATGCCCTGCACGAAAACGGGTTCGTTCTGCGCATAATCGGGCAGATTTTCGTCGAACATGTATGCAGGCAGAAACACTGCAAACTGTTTTTCCCTGTACAGCTTATCGGCGTTTTTCATTCTTGCGCAAAGCTCGCTTTTCAAAAATCCCTTTATCTTATTTTCGAGCAGAGCTTCGCCCTGTTTTTCGCTCAATTTTCCCGAGTCGATAAGACGGCGCTTTTCTTTTTCGAAGTCAATTAGCGCGTTGTCGAAATCGCACGACTGCAAAAAAATGTGATTCGCCGTACCGCGTTCGCCCGGAGTCATGCTCTTGCCCGAGAGGAACGCGGGCTTGCTTTTTGCAAAAAATTCGGGAGTGAATTTATTTTTTTCGAATTCGGACGCCGTACGCTTTAACGGAATCAGGCCGAACGCGGGTTCGGGATAGACGAACGAACAGCGTTTTTCGAGTTCTTTTATAACGTTTTCGTCGGGTTTAATGTCCGGCTGTTCTTCGTCCGATGAGAAAGAATCCCCCGTTTCGTCGATTACGAATTTAATCGAAAACTCCCCGTCTCTGCTTATTATATCGCCGAACGCGCAGTCCTTTCTGATCAGCGTCGAATCGGGGTGGCGAATGTACGCGCCGAGCATCCAGTCAAGATAACTGCCCGCGCCGACCGCCTCGAAATACCCGAGCCTGTCCGCGCCTGCCGTGAGCATAGCCGAATTTATCCTGTCGGTAACGCTGTTTACGTGCGCGACGGTTATTATTTTTTCTTTCGCCCTCGTAAGCGCGACGTAGAGAATACGAAGCTCCTCTGCGCGCATGCTCTTTTTTGCGCCGATTCTTGCGGCGGCGTAGCTTAACGTGTCGTATTTTATAAAATTATCGGGGTCGTATATCTTCATTCCGATACCCGTTGCGGAGTCGAGAATCATTCCCCTGTTCAAGTCGGAGTCGTTGAATTTCGACGAGCAGTCGGCGAGAATAACAAACGGGAATTCGAGTCCCTTTGACTTGTGAATACTCATGATTCTGACAACGTCCGCCGAAGCCGAAACATCCCCGCCCGCGGGAATCTGAGCTTCGTTCTTTATGCTTTTGTTAACGTATGAAATGAATCCGCCGACTCCGCCCGCCGTGTTTTCCTCATAATGCGAAGCGAGCGAGGAGAGCATGTATAAATTAGTACGCCTGCCCTCGCCGTGATTCATTGCCGACACGACCGAGGCAAACGGCGTTTCCTCGAGCAGGGCGGAGACGTATTCTCCTACCCCCATAATGCCCGACAGATCGCGGAACGAGCGGATGTCGCGAACGAATCGTGCGCATTTTTCGTCGCCGTTTTCTCCCGCCGTTCTGACCGCGTTGAAAAGCGTTTCGCGTCTGTGCGCGCTTCTTATCTCCGACAGCTCGTCGGGGGTAAAGCCGTACACGGGCGAGTACATGACAGAGAGCACGGAAACATCGTCGGACGGGTTGTCGACCGCCTTAATAAGTGACATAAACATGGTGATTTCCGTCGTGTCGAAAAGGCTTCTGCGTTTTTCGGCATACGCGCCTATGCCCATGTCGTTTAACGCCTTTGAATATATTTCGGCTTTGGTTTTCGTGCTTCTTAAAAGAACGCAGAAGTCGCGCGGAGAGCATTTTCTGTATTTCCCGCCGTCCTTAACCGTAACGCCCTCGTCGAGCATTGATTTTATAAGCCTGCCGATATATTTTGCGTCGCGCTCATGGTCGGTCGAGGACTCGGGGATAAAATGCATTTCGAGAGCTCTGCCGTCGTTTTCGTCGTAAAGTCTGCCGTAGTATAATTTTTCGTCCGAATTATAATCGATACCCGCAAACTTCCTCGTCATGGTGTATTCGAAAAGGTAATTGACCGCCTCGAGAACGCCTTTTCTCGAACGGAAGTTTTTAGAGAGAATGATTTTCGACGGGCTTGTCTTTCCGTCGTAGGGAGCGTAGGAATCCGACCGCGCCATGAATATGTCGGGTCTTGCCATTCTGAACGAATATATGCTCTGCTTTACGTCGCCGACGGTGAAAAGGTTGTTCCCGTTCCTCGATATTGAGGAAAACAGCATATCCTGCGCGTCGTTCGTGTCCTGGTATTCGTCTATTAAAATCTCCCTGTAATTTTGAGAAATATTCTTTGCAAGCTCGGTCGGACTGCCGTCGGAATCTATGAGAATTTTTAACGCCATGTGCATGAAGTCGGAGAATTCGTAGGCGTTGCGCATTTCTTTTAACTCGCCGAGATATTCCGAATATTTTTTCGCGCACAGGCATATCTCGCCTACTATCGGGGCGAGCGTTTTTATGTCGTTTTCGTTTTCTTCATCCGTCGCGCAGAACATGGAGGCGATTTTTTTAAGAGACTCGCGCGCGTACTTTACCGCGCCTTTTACTCTCAATGCCTGACTGTCGTTCGAATGCCCTCTCGGAGCCGTTCCGACCTTCGGAAGCGAGGCTTTGTTTATTTCTCCGACTGTTTCGTTCCAGCAGCCGGAGTCCGTTATTTCGATAAGATAGTCGAATACGTCCGAAATCGCAAGAAGCCCCGCGCCGTACGCCTTTGAGAACATCTCGTCGTTTTCTATCGAATTATACGCCGACATAAGCACGTTTCTGCAAACCTCGAAGCCGTCGCGTGCGTACTCTCTGATTATATTTTTCCATTTATTCGTTCCGTCCGCGTTTAAATACATATCCCGCACGGAGTCTATGTACTTGTCCGGGAACGGATAGGACAGCGCGTTTTCGTACAGCTCGAGAATCCTGTCGCACAAATACGTGTCGCTGCCCGCAGCCCCTGTCGTGTATACCAATTCGCGGTAAATCTCCTTGTCGCTCTCCTCGTCCATGACGCGGTTCATTGCTTCGGAGCTCATGTTTTTCTTATCCGAATCGTCGAGAACGGTGAAATCGGGTTCAATGCCGAGGACGTGATAATTTTCCCTGACCGTTCTGATGCAGAACGAGTCCATGGTGCAGATCGTAGCCTCGGGGAGCTTCATTCTGACCTCGGAATAAAACGCGTTGTCCGGGTGCGTGCAGATAAGGTCGTTTACCGCCCTTGAAATACGCTCCCTCATTTCCGCAGCCGCCGCGTTCGTAAACGTTACCGCGAGAATTTCGCTCGGATGAACGGGGTCGTCTTCGTCGGTCAGAAGTCCTATGATACGCTCGACAAGAACCGCCGTTTTGCCCGAACCCGCCGCCGCGGAGAGCAGGAGAGTTCCGCTTCGCGCCCTTATCGCGTCGGACTGTTCCTTTGTCCACTTTTTACCTGCCAACGTCATTCCCCTCCCCGTCGTCAAAAAGCCAGCTTTCGTCCGTGCCTATAATATTTTCGTTTCCGTCGCCGTCCTCGCGCCTGCAGACCGCGCGGTAGTCGCAGAATTCGCATGTGCGTTCGTACGGGTGCGAGAGTGTGGGCTTTATCTCTATACCGCCCGAGTGAAGCTCCTCTGCCGTTTCTATAACCGCTTTGTCGACGGCTTCTTTTAATTTTACGAATTTATCGTACGTCAGCGCGTAGCTTCCGGGTTCTCCGTTTTTTATAATCTTATTCGACAGAAAAACGCCCGTACCCGACGAATCCATACCCGTTATGACGCGTTCGTCGCATAGAATTACGCCGTTCATCCTGCCGTTGTTTATTCTCGTTTCGTCGATCTTCTCCTGTCCCGCGTTTCGCCCGAGAGAAATGTCGCCTAACTTCGCGGGCAGATACAGCACGCCCGCAGGAACCACGTTTCCGTATCTGTCTCCCCCGTTTTTCCACAGGCACATAAGGTATATGAGCATTTGCAAATTGAGTCCGTACGGAACGTCGGAGAGTCTGAAATCCTTTCCGCCCGTCTTATAGTCGATTACACGCACGAAAGCCTCGTCCCCCGACTTCATAACGTCAACCCTGTCGACGATTCCGTGAAGCGATATCGTTCCGCCGCCGGGCAGGGAGAGCGTGTATTCCCTGACCTCGCCGTCTTTTCCTATATTCAATTCGACATCCGCCGTTTCGAATTCGCATGACGAAAACTCGGCAATAAGCCGTCTTAAAATAACGTCGATTGTGTCCCCGATTCTTCGAAGTCTGTAATCGAGTCTCGGGTCGGATTCACCGCTCATCTGATTTAAAACGTATTCGTCCGTGTATTTTCTGATTTCACTGCGCCGTTCGGCTTCGTCCATTTCGATAAGCTCTTTGTTTGTATGGAATCTGAATATATTTTCGAGTACGTAATGCACGACCAGACCGTGAACCGCGGAGTTAAGCTCGGCTTTTTTCAGTGCCTTTACCCGCAGTCCGAATTTGCAGAAGTACCTGAAAGGGCATTTGTGATAGTCCTCTATCGCGCTGGGCGAGAGGTACATGTCTTTGCCGAACAGGTTTTCGGCGTTCTCTCTTTTTTCGATTTTTGCCGTCTGTCTGTACGCCGCACGTTCGAGGGCAAGAACGCTTCCCGTGTATTTTTCGTCTCTTTTTATAAACTCTCTCAACGCCGCCGCTTCGAGCGTACGTACGGTGAAATTCTCCGCCGCCGTTTCGAATACCGACTCGGACGTTTCCGTTTTTTCAAGCGGGGAAAGCTCCGCCGTTTCGACCTCTCTGCACCCGGGGACGATTCTTTTTACCTCTCTTAATATCTCCGACTCGCTTTTTTGAGAGCCGTCCGCGTCCGAGCATGAACACGATACGAACAGCATGTCCGACGGGGTTGAAACGCATCGGCAGACGAGGTATCTCTCCTTTGAAGCGAAAACCTCGCCGTCCTCGTAAAGCTCGACGTTTCGGCTTTTAAGCGCGCGCCGTTCGGATTCGGTCAGAACGAAGCTTGCCGAATTCTTCTGCGGAAAAACGCCCTCGTTCGCCCCTGCAATAAACGCGACTTTGATATTTTCGACTCTGATTCTGAGCGCGTCGCCGACGGTGACTCTGTCGCGTTCGCGCGGGATGTCGCCTGTTTCGGCTTTGTCGATAAATACTCTGAAAAGCTCGTAAAATCTCTTCGGGGTTATGTTTCTGTCGTTTAATACGTTGTTAAACGAGTCGAGCAGAACCATAAATTCGTCCCATATTGTTTCGCTTCTCAGCGCGAGATCCTCTCTGCCGTTTTCACACAGCTTTTTCGCCGTTTTGAGCATGTTTTTATCCGCCGATGAGCGTATGAGAAAATCATACAGAGCCTTTACACATTCGGAGGCTGTGTCCGCTTTTTCGAGGTCTTTTTTTAAATTTATAATAGGCGTAATTATTTTTTTACGCGATTCGTTTAATTTTCCGAGTCTTTTTTTTGCGTTTTCATCCGTTTCGAATCCGTAGCCGTCGGGATGCTTTGTCCATTCGTTCAGCCATTCCGAGGGCGAAATATCCCACACGACTGTGTAGTTTTCTATATCCGCAGTCTCGTTTTCGTTTAAGTCGCTGTACAGCGACGTTTTTAAGCATTTTAAAATGTGTTCGGTATCGAAGCTTTTAACCGCGCAGTAAAGCGCGCCGTCGGCAAGACGCGCGAGGGGCGTGTTTTTAATAAGGAGAGTCTCGTCCCGAAAGAAATTTACGCCGTATTTTTTAAACTGCGCGGGGAAGTATTTTGAAAATGTTCCGCCTCTGCCGATTACGGCGAAGTCGGAATATCTGTACCCGTTTTCCCTTACGAGTCTGCGGATCATACGCGATATGTACGCCGCTTCGTCCGCCGGGTCTTTTGCCCTGCACAGCGTAACGCGCGCTGTTTTGTTTTCGAATGTTTCGGGAACTGGCGAGTAAATGTTGTCCGACAGAATTTTCAATTCATCCGACTTTTCGACTTCGTATTCGCATTTTTCGGCGGAAATTTTGACGGATAATCTGTTCGCCGCCGATTTTAAACGGCCGGCGGTGCCGAACGTGTAGTAAAACACGTCGGTTACGCTCTTTTTGCCCGAAACCGCGTCGCAGCATACGGTGATGTAAACGTCCCTGCACTTTTGCATCAGCGCGGAAATAAGGGCGTACTCCTGTGCGGTGTAACCGCTGAAGCCGTCGATAAATACCGTTTTTTCATTGAAAATATCGTTATTGAGTATGATTTCCGAACACAGCGTGATATCGTCCTTTGAATCGGAGAAACGCTCCGACAAAATCGCGTCGTATGCGGAAAAAATGAGGTTTAGTTCCTCCGCTTTTTTCTTTAAAATTTCGTTTCCCGTATTTTCGCACGCGAGTTTAAGCTCGTCGGAATTCACCCCGCACTGTTTGAATTCGTCGACGGCTCCGAGCAGTCCGCCGACCGCGTTTCCCGCCTTGCACCGCGAAAAAATTTCAAGCGAATCTCCCACGCTCTCGAGCGCGGAGCTCATTACGGCGCGGCGGCAGTTTTCGTCCGCCGCGGGCTTTCTTTTGGGCATGAATTCGTCCGTGATTTTTTTTGCGAGCCTTTTGAAGCTGACAACGTCAACCCGGTCTGTCTTGTCCGCGCCGACGAGCGAGAGAATGTCGCTCTCGCTTCTGAACGAATCCTGCTCGGGGGTTATGAATAAAATATCGCCCGAACCCGAGAGTATCATTTCGGCGATTAAATTTTTGACTTTGTATGTTTTTCCGCTTCCCGCTTTGCCGTAGATGATTTTTAGCATGACGCGCCCCCGAAGATTTTTATGTTTTATATTATACAGGATATAAAATATAAAAACAATAATTTATCGCCTGCACGCAATAAATTATTGTTTACTGCGTTGAAAATATGATGTATGATATGTATATATATTTTTAAAAGCGGAGTGTTATAAATGAAAAAACCTGTCATGGGCATACAGCTTTACACATTGAGAGATTACATAAAAACGGCGGAGGATTTCGATTCGACGCTCGAAAGACTCGAAAAAGCGGGTGTGCGCGACGTTCAGATTTCGGCGATAGGCGATATCGCGCCCGAAGTACAGCGTGAAATTCTCGATAAGCACAATATGCGTGTGTGCATTACGCATAAACCGCTTGAATCGATTCTCGGCGACATCGACGGCATGATTGCTCATCACAGGACGATAGGATGCGACGCAATCGGTCTCGGCTGGATGCCGGAAAACGAGCGCGAAACCCGAGAGGGGCTTATTAATTTTATTAAAAAGCTTGAAGCCGCGGCGAAAATTTATAAGGAAAACGGGATTTCGTTTAATTACCATAACCATGATTTTGAATTTAAGCCTCTTGACGGCGGGGAGAATGTTATGGATGTTATATTATCGGAATCCGATCCCGGGCTTTTCAATTTTATTCCGGACGTTGCGTGGATAGATTACGCGGGATTTGACCCGTGCGGGGTCTTAAAAAGGATGAAGGGCAGGGTAAAGGTCGTTCATTTTAAGGATTATGTAAGGGATTCCGAGGGAAAGAAGCACTTCGTTCCGCTCGGCGAGGGTGTCGTCGACCTTGAAAAATGTTATAATACTGTCTGCGAGCTCGAAATTCCGTACGTAATGTACGAGCAGGACGACGAGTGGCCCGGCGGTGATGCATTCAAGGCGTGTGAGATGTCGTGGGAGTATATGAAGAAGCTTTTGAAATAATTTACTGCGGATAAATGATTTCGGCGGGATGGTAAATATTGTTGTACTTTATCAAAAAAAGTCTTTACAATAAAAGCTTATTGCGGTAAAATAAAAAAGTCCGCAGAAATATCTGCGGAACTCGGAGCTATCTATTATAACGGTAGGCGGTTTGTCCCTCTTATTTAAGAGGGAGATGATCCCTCTTTTAAGTAAGGGGGTGATGTCGATGTCGGAAGCAATCCTTTACATAACAATTGTTATGATTATTCTTGCCATCCTCTATTTTTCGGCAGAAAAATAACCGCCCGAACGTCCTAAAGTCGGCGGTTATTTTCAATTAACCAATGAGGGGCGAACCGTCTGTCGGATAGCTCCCCGTATTTATATTATAACGGCGAAATTGTTTTTTGTCAACGGTAATATAAAATTTGAGCCTTTACCGCGGGAAGACCTACGTCCCGATTTGAGTTTTATTATATTTTTAATTTGGTTATCATTTGAATTTGCATGTATTTTTGTCTGTATTTTATATTGGTTATATAAAAACATTGTTAATATCTTCGGCGGGTTGAACATCCGCCGTATTTTTTTCTTCAAAAGAGGTGTAATTAGCACTCAAAACGGGTGAATGACAAAAATAATTTAAATTTTTTTGGAAAAAGTATTGACAAAAGCGTTTTGCCGTATTATATTATAGATAAAGGTTAGCACTCCAATAGTTCGAGTGCTAATCAAGCGGAGGTCAGCATGATGGAATTATCACAAAGAAAAAGGAAGCTGTTAGCCCTCATTGTCGAGCGTTATATTGCCTCGGGCGAACCTGTGGGTTCCTCGGTTCTTTGTTCCGCGCTTGCGGTTTCGTCGGCTACCGTCCGTAACGAAATGGCGGAGCTTTCGGCTATGGGACTGCTCGACCAGCCCCATACCTCGGCGGGTCGTATGCCGACGCAGAGAGGCTTGAGATATTATCTCGACAACCTCATAAATCCCGCGGAGTTAAGCAACGCAGACAGATTCCGTATCGAGAGCCGATTCGATATGACTCTCGGCGATCCGGTCAAGATTCTCGAGCAGACGGGACGGATTCTCTCGTCGATTACGGGATGTGCCGTCGCAATGTCGACTCCGTTCGATTCGCAGGCGACCATCCGCAGAGTCGAGCTTGTCCCCGTCGGAAATTACACCGCGCTTGTCGTTATGATGATATCCACGGGCGTTGTAAAGAGTTCGATATGCAAATGCAGTTCGAAACTCGATATGCCGACGGTTGAGCTTTTCTATTCACTCGCGGGTTCGTGCTTTATCGGCAGACGAACGGATGAGATTACGGCGGGCGCGATTCAGAGTATAACCGCTTCGCTCGGCGATAAGATGATGGCTATGCTGCCGCTTATGGTAACGCTCAAAGCTCTTGTCGAGGAAGCCTCGCAGAGCCAGATACTTACAAGCGGTGAATCGAATCTTCTGTATCTCGACGGTTTTAATTCGGACGCTCATTCGGTTATGGAATTTATGAAGCATACGGACGCGCTTGCGAGAGTTCTTTCATCCCCGTCCGACGGAGTACGCGTTACGCTCGGCAGGGAGAACAGATACAGAGAGCTTGAAAACGCCGCGGTAATGACCGTCGGCTATTCGGTTCTCGGACGGCAGGTAGGTTCGCTGGCGGTAATCGGTTCGCTGAGGAGCGATTATTCGAGACTCATACCGTGTCTCAATTTTACCTCGGAGCTTGTCGGCAGAGCCTTAACGCAGGCAATAGAAGAATAATAAAGGAAACAGGGTGACGGCAATGGCAGAGGCTAAGAAGTCCGAAAAGACTAAGGATAAGAAAATAAAAGAAACTCCGAAAAAGGAGTCCGATAAAAAGACGGAGCCGGAAAAGTCCGAAGAATCCGAAAAGGAAAAGAATTCCGGCGGTGAAAAGGATTCTCTTGATTCCGAGCTTGAAAATATTAGAAATCAGCTTTCGCAGGTTAACGACAAACTGTTGAGAACGCTTGCAGAGTACGACAATTACAGAAAGCGTACTCAGAAGGAAAAAGAGGCTATTTACTCCGATTCAAAGAGCGAAATAGTTATGAAGCTTCTCCCGGTTATCGATAATTTCGAGAGAGCGGAAAAGGCCGAACAGCCCGATTTCGAAGCCTATAAAAAGGGTATTGATATGATATTTACCCAGCTTACCGAGGCGATGAAGAGTCTCGGAGTGGAAAGCTTCGGAGAGACGGGCGACGAATTCGACCCGAATATGCACAACGGCGTTATGCATACAGACGATGAGAATTTCGGCGAAAACATTATAGCCGACGTATTCATGAAGGGCTATAAAATGGGCGACAGAGTTTTAAGACCCGCGACCGTCAAGGTTGCAAACTAAAAACGCTTAATACGGCGAAAGCCGTTAATATAAATAAGATTTTTACTCGTTAAAGGAGATAATAAATTATGTCAAAGGTTATAGGTATTGACTTAGGTACAACAAATTCATGCGTAGCGGTTATCGAGGGCGGAGAGCCCGTAGTTATCCCCAACGCGGAGGGCGCAAGAACCACCCCGTCGGTAGTTGCGTTCGGCAAGAACGGCGAGAGAATGGTAGGTCAGGTTGCAAAACGTCAGGCCATTACCAATCCCGACCACACCGTTTCTTCTATCAAGAGACAGATGGGCTCCGATTATCATGTTACAATCGACGACAAAAAATATACTCCCCAGGAAATTTCGGCTATGATTCTTCAGAAGCTGAAATCGGACGCGGAGAGCTACCTCGGCAGCAAGGTAAGCGAGGCTGTTATCACCGTTCCTGCATACTTCACAGACTCACAGCGTCAGGCTACCAAGGACGCGGGCAAGATTGCCGGTCTTGAGGTTAAGAGAATTATAAACGAGCCTACTGCCGCGGCTCTTGCATACGGTATTGATAAAGAAAACGATCAGAAGATCATGGTTTACGACCTCGGCGGCGGTACGTTCGATGTTTCAATCATTGAAATGGGCGACGGCGTTCAGGAGGTTCTTGCTACCGCAGGTAACAACAGACTCGGCGGCGACGACTTCGACCAGAGAGTTATCAACTGGATTGCGGACGAATTCAAGAAATCCGACGGAGTCGACCTCAGAGGCGACAAGATGGCAATGCAGAGACTTAAGGAGGCTGCCGAGAAAGCAAAGATCGAGCTTTCCGGCGTTACGACTTCAACAATAAGCCTTCCCTTCATCACTGCGGACGCAACAGGCCCGAAGCATCTTGAGATGACTCTTACCAGAGCTAAATTCAACGAGCTGACCGCAGACCTCGTAGAGGCAACTATGGGACCCGTACGTCAGGCTATTTCGGACTCCGGTCTTAAAATCAGCGAGATTGACAAGGTTCTTATGGTCGGCGGTTCTTCGAGAATCCCCGCTGTTCAGGAAGCTATTAAATCATTCACGGGCAAAGAGCCTTTCAAGGGCATCAACCCCGATGAGTGCGTTGCAATAGGCGCCGCTATTCAGGCAGGCGTTATGGGCGGCGAAGTTGAGGGTATGCTTCTTCTCGACGTTACGCCCCTGTCGCTGGGTATCGAAACTCTCGGCGGCGTATGCACCAAGATTATAGAGAGAAACACCACTATCCCCACTAAGAAGAGTCAGATTTTCTCCACAGCCGCGGACAATCAGACCTCCGTTGAGGTTCACGTGCTCCAGGGCGAGAGAGAATTTGCAAAGGATAACAAGACTCTCGGCGTATTCCACCTTGACGGTATTCTTCCCGCAAGAAGAGGTACTCCGCAGATCGAGGTAACGTTCGATATCGACGCTAACGGTATTGTACACGTTTCCGCTAAGGATCTCGGCACCGGCAAGGAGCAGTCCATCGCCATTACGTCCTCGACAAATATGTCAAAGGACGATATCGACAAGGCTGTCCGTGAGGCGGAGCAGTTCGCAGAAGAGGATAAGAAACGTAAGGAAGAGCTTGACGTAAGAAACGCCGCAGACCAGATGGTTTACCAGAGCGAAAAGATAATTTCCGAAAACGGTGACAAGTTCACCGCAGAGGAGAAGAGCTCGCTTGAAGCAAAGATCGACGCTCTTAAAGAGGCTCTTAAGGGTCAGGATCTCAACCTTATCAAGTCAAAACAGGAAGAACTCGAAAAGGACTTTTACGCAGTTTCCGAGAAGCTTTACAAGGCGGCGCAGGAAGCTAACGGCGGTGCAGCCGCAGGTCAGCCGGGCGCGCAGGGCTTCGACCCCAATCAGCAGGCGGGCGGTCAGTCCGCTCCCGGAGCCGACGGATACTATGAGGCTCCCTACACCGACGTAAACGAGTAATCTATAAGTAATCGTTACCTCACTCCGTTTTGGGGTGGGGTACGTTCGGTAAATACAGTGATCCCGTTTATGAGATCGGAAGGAAACATATATGGCGGAGAAAAGAGATTATTACGAGGTGCTCGGCGTTTCCAAGGACGCGAGCGAGGCCGATATTAAAAAAGCATACAGACAGATGGCGAAGAAGTACCATCCCGACCTCAACCCCGGCGATAAGGACGCGGAAGCTAAGTTTAAGGAAGTCAACGAGGCTTACGAGGTTCTGTCCGACAGCGAGAAAAAGGCTAAGTACGACAGATTCGGTCACGCGGGCGTAGACCCGAGCTACGGCGCGGGCGGCGGCGGATTCGGCGGCGGATTCGGCGGATTTGACGGCGGCGGAATTGATTTCGATTTGGGCGACATATTCTCAAGCTTTTTCGGAGGCGGATTCGGCGGTTCGTCAAGATCTGCAAATCCCAACGCGCCCCAGCGCGGAAGCGATATTCAGACGAATGTTTCCGTTTCGTTTGAAGAGGCGGCTAAGGGATGCAGAAAGACCGTCGACGTTTACCGTATAGAGGTATGCGACCAGTGCTCGGGTACCGGCGCGGCAAAGGGTTCGACTACGCAGACGTGTCCCGACTGTAAGGGCAAGGGTCAGATAAATACACAGCAGCGCACTCCGTTCGGAGTTATATCCTCTGCGAAGGTATGCTCGCGCTGCGGCGGCAAGGGAACTATCGTCACATCCCCCTGTCCGAGATGTAAGGGCAAGGGCATGATTCGACGTCCCGTTAAAATCGACGTCGATATCCCGGCGGGCATTAACGACCGCCAGGCAGTAAACGTCAGAGGTCAGGGAAACAAGGGAATCAACGGAGGTCCCGCCGGCGATTTGAGAGTCGGAATAAACGTACGTCCGCACCCGTTCTTTGAGCGCGACGGCTATAATATATGGTGCGATGTCACCGTGTCGTTCGCGCAGGCTGCTCTCGGAGACGAGCTTCTCGTCCCCACGCTCGACGGCAAGATTAAATACACACTCCCCGCGGGAACGCAGAGCGGAGACGTGTTCAAGATAAAGGACAAGGGAATTCAGATGCTCAATCAGCGCGGTAAGGGCGATATGCTTATAAGGATTATCGTCGAGGTTCCCAGACAGCTTACCCAGAGGCAGAAGGAGCTTTTAAGAGAATTCGACAGTCTTTCGGGCAAGAAGAATCCGTTTTCGGCAAGCGCGAATCCCGCGGCCGCGGCGAACGCCGAACCCGAAAAGAAAGGCTTTTTCGGCAAGAAGAAAAAGTAAATTATAATAATTTAAGACGGAGGCAGGAGCTTCCGTCTTTTTAGATATTGAATAATATGAATGAACCGATGAGAAACTTCGGCTGAAACAGAGTGCAGTCCTATTTCAGCCGAAGTTATTTATTTTATATTAACCAAATCGGAACAATCAGGTTATCCCTGTCAAACGCCCCGAGCGTATCGGCAAGGCAGAGAACCGCCGAGGTGCCGAGGGAAAGCGGAGACTTATCTATAATTTTAAATGTATTTGTAATTCTCCTGTCGGGAGATGCCGTTTTCTTTATTTCAAGCGGACACAGCTTTCCGTCGCCCTCGATTATTACGTCGATTTCTTTCGAGTCGCGGTCGCGGTAGTAATTGATATACGGTTCGAGTCCCGCGTTCTGATAGCTTTTCATTATTTCCGAAACAGTGAAATTCTCAAGAATCGCACCGCTCATCGCGCCGTTCATCACGACTTCGGACGATGACCATTTCGTAAGATAACAGATAAGTCCCGTATCGTAAAAATAAAGCTTAGGGGTTTTTATCGTTCTTTTTAATACGTTATTCGAATAAGGGTGCAGAAGAAAGACAATTCCGAGCGTTTCGAGAATATTAAGCCATGATTTTGCCGTGACCTGATCTATGTCCGCGTCGTCCGCCATCGCTTTATAATTTACAAGCTGTGAAGCGCGTGCCGCCGCGGCGGTGATGAATTTTGAAAATTTCAAAGCGTCTATCGCTCCCGACAGCTCGCGTACGTCGCGTTCTATATAAGTCGACAGGTATGACGAATAGAATATATTTCTGTCGGTGTAATCCCCGCCGAGCATGCCCGGCATACAGCCGTTCCATATCCGCTCGTACATCTTAACCGCCGAAACGGGCTTTATCTCCCTGCTGTCGGACAAAAGCGCACTGAAATCGGTCGTAAACGGGCGTGACGGCGAAGCAGTTATCTCCCTTTGCGACAACGGCGACATGTGAAGAAGCGCGACCCTCCCCGCAAGCGATTCCTGTACCCCCTGCATTAATCTGAAAATCTGTGACCCCGTGAGCCAAAAATCGCCCGGATTGTGATGAGCGTCAATATAAATTTTTATATATGTGAATAATTCGGGAGCGTACTGAATCTCGTCAATAATGATCGGCGGGGTGTAAAGCTCCAAAAACAGTTTCGGGTCGTTTTTTGCCGTCTCCCTTACCGTCAGGTCGTCAAGAGAGATATATTTTCGTCCTGTATTTTCTTTTTCGGCGAGGTTTTTGAGCATAGTTGTTTTGCCCGACTGTCTCGGCCCCGTCAGAAGTATTGCGGACCATGTTTTTGAAAGAAGCGTTATACGCTGTTCAATATGTCTGTTTATATATCCCATAATGCACCTTCCGAAAATATTTCATACTTATTATATATTATTATTTCCTGAAAAGTCAATGATTATTTCGGCTGAAACAGAGTGCAGTCATATTTCAGCCGAAGTTTTGTGCCGTTTCTTGCTTAAAAATTCGTATAAGTAATAAATCTTTGTTTTTTATCATAATAATTTACAAGTAAGTTTTACGGAGTGGAGTTTATGAACGAAGAAAACAAGATAAAATTCCCGCACAACGTTTTTTTAGAGGACAGGAAGAAGCTGACCGTTTCGGGCGTTAACGACATAGGCAGTTTTGACGAGCAGACGATAGTCGCGTACACGGACATGGGCGAGCTGACCGTGCGCGGGGAGGGGCTTCATATAAACAAAATGAGCGTGGATTCGGGCGAGCTTGCCGTCGAGGGCGAAATTTCCGCGCTTATATATTCCGAAAACGAAAATCCCAAAAACGGCGGGGGATTCTTTTCGAGGCTGTTCGGATAATGTACGGCGACAGTCTTAATTTACAGTATGAAAATCTGCTCGCTTCGCTCGGCGCGGGGTTCGTGTTCGGCGCGGTTTACGACGTCATAAGATTTATAAGAACCGCGGCGGCGGGGAAAAAGTATCTTTTGATTTTTCTTGATATAATATACCCGCTGTTCGTCGGAGTCGTTACGTATCTTGTCGCGCTCGGCGTAAATTACGGCGCGGTCAGATTCTATATTGCGGCGGGGGAGTTTCTCGGCGCGGTCGTTTATAATCTCACCGTTTCAAAATACCTGTTTCACCGCATTGTGAACGCGTATGAATTCATAAGAAATAAAACAAGGCGCGTTTTTTCGTTTATTTTAAAGCCGTTGAACGCTCTCGACTCGGGAATTGACCGCAAATCAAACGATATCGGCTTGAAAATTAAAAAAAGAATGAAAAAATCGAAATTTTTTCGCAAAATCGACTTGAAACCCCGCATTAATGTGTTGTATAATAAACTCAAATATAATTTTTTTATTGTATGAATCGCATGAAGGGCGGAGGTCGCAGTGAAGGAGAAGAAAAACCGTAAATTCAGCATAATTCTCGCCTGCGCCGCGATACTGCTTGTGTGCGTTATGGTGTTTCTGCTGACGGGTTATATGCGCGACATCAGGCAGAGCAAGGAGAATCTCAGCCGTAAGCAGGAACAGCTCGACGAGATATCCCATGCGAACGACGATCTGAAAAATTATATAGACGAGGACGAAACGAGCCGTATTCTTCGTTCGGCAAGGGAGAACGGATACGTATACCCGGATGAGAACGTGTATGTTGAGAAATAGGCTCGCGGAATATAAAACCTTACAGGAGGAAAAAGGCTTACTATGCAGGTAAAAATCGGTGATATCGTTGAGGGTAAAGTAACCGGACTTACGAATTTCGGGGCGTTTGTCAAACTTACGACCGGAGAGGTCGGTATGGTACATATTTCCGAGGTCGCCTCGGCTTATGTCAAGGATATCAAGGATCATCTTTCGGAGGGGCAGGACGTTAAGGTCAAGGTTCTCGCGGTCGGTGACAACGGAAAGATAAGCCTGTCCGTAAAGCAGGCTCAGCCCGAACAGCCCAAGGAAAAGGATTTCAGACACGCCGACAAAAAGCCCTACCGTAAATCGAACAGGGGCAATCCTCCCGTATGGCAGGGCAGACCCGCAGAGGATAAACCGCAGTCGTTCGAGGACATGATGGCGAAGTTCAAGCAGGTAAGCGACGAGAAGCAGGCTGATATCAAGCGTTCCGGCGAGTCAAGACACGGCGGCGGATATAACAGGCGCGGATCGAATAAGTATTAACTTGTCTTTTGATACATAATACAAAAAGAATTACGGCGAGCCGATTTCGGCTCGCCTTATGTATTTTGTATTTGAATTTATTATGACAATTCGTGAATGAAAAGTCCGCTCAAAAGCTTCGGCTCGAACCATGTTGATTTCGGGGGCATTATAAGTCCCGCGTCGGCGATATCCATAAGGTCGTCGAGCGTGGTCGGGTACATTGAAAACGCGATCTTCATATCAAGCGCGCATCTTCTCTCAAGCTCTTCGAGACCGCGGATTCCGCCTACAAAGTCAATGCGCTTGTCCGTTCTCGGGTCGGAAATGCCGAACACGGGCGTAATGCAGTTCTTCTGCAAAATCGAAACGTCGAGTCTGTCGACGGGGTCGGAGTCGTCGTATGTGCCTTTCTTTGCGGTGAGCTTGTACCACTTTGAGTCGATATACATTCCGAAGTCGTGTTTATGCTCGGGATGATACGGCTTGTCCCCATAAATCGAAACGTCGAATTTTTCGCCGATTTTATTAATAAGCTCGTCCTTTGTCATACCGTTAAAGTCGGCGATAAGGCGGTTGTAGTCCATAATCGCGAGGTCGTCGCTCCTGAAGTAAACCGCAAGGAAGAAATTAAACTCCTCGTTACCCGTGTATCCGGGGTTAGCCTCTCTGCGCTTCTGTCCGACCTTAACGGCGGAGGCTGCACGGTGGTGACCGTCGGCTATGTAGAGACACGGAATCGACTTAAACTGCGAAACGAGCAAGTTAATATCGTTTTCATCGTCGATAACCCAGACGGTATTCGTTACGCCGTCCTTTGTTACGAAGTCGTATTCTGGAGTTTTTGAGGTATACTTTGCGACGATTGAATCAATCTCGTCCTTTCCGCGGTATGTAAGGAATATCGGTCCGGTGTTCGCATTGCAGGTATCGACGTGGCGGATTCTGTCCGCCTCTTTGTCGGCTCTCGTAAGCTCATGTTTTTTGATAATGTTGTTCATGTAGTCGTCAATTGAAGCGCAGCCGACAATACCCGTCTGCGAACGCGAATTCATTATCTGACGGTAAACGTAAAGGCAGGGCTTTTCCTCTTTAAAGCAGATTCCGTCGTCGGAGAGCTTTTTAAGATTTTCCGCCGCCTTTTTGTATACCTCGTCGGAATAAAGGTCAACGTCCTCGGGCAGGTCGACCTCCGCTTTGTCGACGTGCAGAAACGAGTACGGCTCGTCCTTGACTGCGATTCTCGCCTCCGCGCTGTTCATAACGTCGTAGGGGAGAGCGGCGACGGAGGACGCGTATTCCTTTTTCGGTCTGACAGCTCTGAACGGTCTGATAACTGACATATAAATCATCCTTTCATGGCAAAAAATAATTTATTGAATTATTTTTTGAAGTGGTTAGTGTTCAGCGGTCAGCAGTCAGTATTACGCAGTTTCCGACAACTGAACACTGACTGCCGTCCGCTGCAATAATTCGTCGAGACAAATTATTGCCTTATTGTTCCTTTTATAAAATATACTTCGCTCTGTGACAGTGCATAAACGCCCGAGATTGAAGAATTTAAAACAAAATAGCTGTTCTGCGTAAGCACGGGGAGCAGAACGCAGTCGTCCATAAGCTTCTGCTCGAGCTGTTTGTATATTTCGATTTTAGCCTGCGTGTTATTCGCCGTTCTTACCGAGTCGAAAAGAGCGTCGTAGCTTTCGCTCTTATATCCCATTAAATTCGACGACGATTCGGATGTAAATCCGCCGAGCATCGCGTATACTTTATTCGACGTATACGACACGGGGCAGAACGCAATCTGATAATTGCCGTTTTTGACCTGCGCAGTCACGTTTTCGAGCGTATCGGTCTTTATTTTAACGTCCGTCCCGAGTGCCTTCTGCCACTTCTGAATCTGTAATTTTACCTGCGGGGCGAAATCCTCCGTCGTAAGAACGGTCACGGCGGCGGAGTCAAGCTCTGCGTTCCTTAATCCGAGACTGTAAAGCTCCGACGCCTTCGTCTCGTTATACTCGTTCATTTTCGGCGTAAATTCGTACGACGGGGTCATGTAAACGCTCGAAATTCTCGACGTTTTTTCAAAATACGCGCTGTCGGGTTCTATCACCGACGGGTCGTACGCATACGTAAACGCTGTCCTTATCGACCCGTCTTTCATATAATTATCGTTAAGATTGAAGCAATAAGCCCATACCGTGTCGGAAAACGCTGTCGAGATAAATTTCTTTTTATTATCTAACTGTCTGTTGAATGTCTGGGCAGAAACGAATCCGCCGTCGTATTTTTCACTTTTTATCTTCTGTGCGGCGGTTTCCTCGCCGCAGTTTAAGTAGATATAAACGTTGTCGGGGCTTACATTGTTTTCTCCCGAATAATCGTCATTAGAAGTAATGAGAACGTATGAGTCCTCGGAAATCGTGTATACAAAGAACGGACCGTTGCACAGCATGTATTCGAGCGCAAGACCGTATCTGCCGGAGCAGGCGTTGAAAAACGTCTCGTTGCACGGCATTGCGGAGGGACGCGTCAGCGCATAGAGAAGGTCGGAATCCGCGTAGTCGAGCGTAATTTCGAGAACGGTATCGGAAACGGCTCTGACTCCGAGTTCCTGCGCGGACATCTGTCCGTCCGATATTTTCGAAGCGTTTTTAATCGAATTAAAAAGCGAAGCGTCGGGGCTTTGCGTCGTCGGGTCGACGGCTCGTCTTAATGCGAAAACAAAGTCGTTTGCGGTGACTGCGGGGGCGAAATTCTCGCCTAATTTATCGGCAAGCTTTTTCTGCGCGGTTTTAGTGACGTGCCATTTCGCCTCGGGGCGCAGGGTGAACGTGTACGTAAGTCCGTCGGCGGACACGTCTGTTTTTACGGCGGCTCCGGGCTGAATGTCCCCGTTTTCGTCGAGACGGACGAGTCCCTCGAAGCAGTTTGCCGAGACAATGCGTTCGGCAGTCGAATCCGCTGTCTGCGGGTCGAGGTAACGCGCGTTGTCGCTTACGGGGTAGTAGAACGTGACCGACTCCGTTTTCGAACACGAGGCGAATATGCAGATGATAATTATTAATGATAAAATAAGTGAAATAATGCGTTTCATATATAAACAATCTCTCGAATTCATAGTTTGATTAAATTATAGCAGAGATTTTATGCATTTTCCATAAGGAATGTTAATTTTTTTGAAAATCTATTAACTTTTAATATTTTATTTGATATAATTAAAATCGGTGATATATGGAAATGCAAACGTTACTGTACGCCGTTTCGGCTCTCGCCGTTGTTGCGGTTATACTTCTTATAGTTTTATTAATAAAAATATCGCGTCGGGATTCGGACAAAAACGATTCCGGGCTTAAGGAGCTTTCCGTAAAGTCCGATGTTATTCTAAAGTCATTGGGCGACGAGTCGGCGAGAATCGGGAATGAAGTCAAAAACGTATCGGAATCGGTAAACGCGAAGCTTGCCGACGTTACAAAGGCGAATTACGACTCACAGGTAAAGCTTATGAATCTCGTTACGAATTCGCTCAATGAAATAAGCGAGCGTAACAGGATTCAGAATGAAAAAAACACGGAGAAAATCGAACGTTCTCTTGACAGAATGCGCGAAAATAACGATAAAAAGCTCGACGAAATGCGTGCGACTGTCGACGAAAAGCTGACTTCAACGCTTACGAGCAGACTTGATTCTTCGTTCAAAACGGTGTCCGACCAGCTTTCGAACGTGTATAAATCGCTCGGCGAAATGCAGGAGCTTTCGGGCGGAATCACAAATCTGAATAAATTATTCACGAACGTAAAAACGCGCGGGACATGGGCGGAGTATCAGCTCGGCGCGATACTCGACAGCGTAATTCCGAATATGTACGTTACGAATTACAGCGCAAGGGACGGCGCGGGCATAGTCGAATTCGCGGTCAAAATCCCGTCCGCCGATTCTAAGAAAATCACGTATATGCCGATAGATTCGAAATTCCCGACAGAGGACTATGTAAGACTGTGCGAATTAAGCGAGTCGGGCGACGCGCAGGGCGTGGGCAGTGCGAGAAAAGCCCTCGAAAAAAGAGTTATCGACGAAGCTAAAACGGTGTCAAAATATATCGACGAGCCGAGCACCACTCCGTTCGCCGTAATGTATCTTGCAACAGAGGGACTTTACGCCGAAATTGCTTCGTCAAAAAATATGCTTCTGGAGAGAATTCAGAACGAATTCAGAGTAATTATTGCAGGCCCCTCGACCGTGACCGCGCTTTTAAGCTCGCTTGCCGTGGGATTCAGAACCGCCGCCATAAACGAAAAGGCGAGCGAGATAAGGGAGATTCTCTCCGCCGTAAAGAAGCAGTACGAGACGTTCGACAAGGTGTTGAATTCCGTCAAGAAGAAAATCGAATCCGCCGATAAGGAGATAGACAACGCGGTTTCGCGAAACAATATTATTAATAAAAAACTAAAAAACGTCGAGGATATCGACGCGGACAGAGCCGATAAGCTTCTGTTCGGGAATACGGAGGTTGAATTATGAAACATTCTGACATCATCTCACAGATGACGCTCGAGGAAAAGGCATCGTTCTGCGACGGCGCGGATTTCTGGAATCTGCAGAGCTGTGAAAGACTCGGTATTAAAGGCATAATGGTTACCGACGGTCCTCACGGACTCAGAAAGAAAAAGGAGAAGAAGGATCCCGGCGAGCTTATGAGCTCGAACCCCGCAACGTGCTTCCCGACCGCTGTCGCGACTGCGGCGTCGTGGGATCCCGACCTTATTTACGAAATGGGTCAGGCTCTCGGCGAGGAGTGCCTTGAGGAAAAGGTTTCCGTCCTTTTGGGTCCGGGCGCAAACATGAAGAGAAGCCCCCTGTGCGGAAGAAACTTCGAGTATTTCTCGGAGGATCCTTATCTTGCGGGTAAAATGGCGGCTTCGTTTATCAACGGCGTTCAGTCAAAGGGTATCGGCACGTCGTTAAAGCATTTTGCGGCAAACAACCAGGAGTGCAGACGTATGACGGTCGACTCCGTCGTCGACGAGAGAGCGTTGAGAGAGATTTATCTTACCGCGTTCGAAATCGCGGTTAAGGAGGCTCAGCCGTGGACGGTTATGAACGCTTATAACAGATTGAACGGAACGTACTGCGCCGAGAACAAATGGCTTCTCTCCGACGTTCTTAAAAAGGAATGGGGCTTTAAGGGCATCGTAGTCACCGACTGGGGCGCGGAGAACGACAGAGTCGAGGGACTCAAAGCCGGTCAGGAGCTCGAAATGCCCACGTCCTCGGGCAGAGGCGCAAGGCAGATCTGCGACGCTGTCAGAAACGGCAGTCTTGACGAGAAGCTTCTTGACGAGGCTGTCGACGCGGTTCTCGATTTGATTATAAGAGGAAACGAGAATAAGCGCGATTATAAATTCGATAAGAAAGAGCATCACGCACTCGCAAGAAAGATCGCCGGAAATTCGATGGTTCTTCTCAAAAACGACGATAATATTCTTCCTCTTAAAAAGGATTTGAAATACGCCGTTATCGGCGAAATGGCAAAATCTCCCCGCTACCAGGGCGCGGGCAGTTCGCTTATAAATCCCATTAAAATAGACAACGCGTTCGACGAGCTTATGGACAACGGCGTTTCAATGACATACTGCGCGGGCTATAACAAAAAGAGCGACAAGCCCGACGACGTTCTCATAGGCGAAGCCGTTGCGGCGGCGAGAAACGCCGATATCGCGGTAATTTTCGCGGGACTTACCGAGACTTATGAGGCAGAGGGCTTTGACAGAAGTCACATAAGCCTGCCCGAAAGCCATAACGAGCTTATCCGCGAGGTTGCGAAGGTGAATAAAAATACGGTTGTCGTTCTCTCGGGCGGCTCGCCCGTAACCATGCCGTGGCTTTCGGATGTCAAAGCCGTTCTTAACGGTTATCTCGGCGGTGAAGCGGGCGGCAGCGCGGTTGTTGATATCCTTCTGGGCAAGGTCAACCCCTCGGGCAAGCTTGCCGAAACGTATCCCTGCATGCTCGCGGACGTTCCGTGCGTTAACTATTTTCCCGGCACGACCGTTACGACCGAGTACAGAGAGAGCGTTTACATGGGCTACAGATATTACGATACGGCGAAAAAGGACGTTCTGTTCCCATTTGGCTACGGACTTTCATACACGTCGTTCGAGTATTCGGACTTAAAGCTTTCAAAGAAAAAGATTAAAGATACAGATACGCTCAAGGTATCGTTTAAAATTAAGAATACGGGTTCCGCCGCGGGTGCCGAAATCGCGCAGGTTTACGTAACCGACGTTGACAGCACGATATTCCGTCCCGAAAAGGAATTAAAGGGCTTTAAGAAGGTATTTTTAAATCCCGGAGAGGAAACGACGGTTGAAATCGAGCTTGATAAGAGAAGCTTTGCGTTTTATAACGTTCTCGTTCACGACTGGTGCGTCGAGAGCGGTGATTTCATAATCAAGGCCGGCGCGTCAAGCAGGGACATCAGGTTAGAGGGCAAGGTCAGCGTTTCGGCTCAAAAGGTCGAAATCCCCGACTACCGTCAGAGCGCGCCCCAGTATTACACCGCAGACGTAAGAAATGTACCCGACGCACAGTTTGAGGCGGTTCTCGGCAGACCCATCCCCGCAAATAAGAGAGACAATGCCGCGGAGCTTGACCTTACCTCGACTCTCGAGGACGCGAACTTCACAAAGCAGGGCAAGTTCGTAAACAACGTCATCGACAAGGCTGTCAATACGTTCCTTTCCTCCGACGACGCGAACCGCGGTATGATAAAGGCTATGGCTCTCCAGATTCCGATAAGAAACTTTATCTCCATGAGCATGGGCGTGTTCTCGGACACGATGGCGCAGGGACTCCTCGACATACTCAACGGAAAAGGAACCGTAAAGGGAATTGCAAGGATTTGCTCGGGACTCGGCAATGCGCTTAAAAACATGAAGAATCTGTTTAATTCGATTTGATTAATATAAGGTTCGATTTGATTATAAGGTTTCTTTATTGACTTTTAAAAAAGATTATGATATACTGTCTGCACAAAACCCGTTATCGGGAGTGGATTTTTTCAAGAGATATCTTTTTTTTCGCCACGCAGTTTTCTGCGCGGCGTTTTTTTGTCCGTCGGACGAGAATCGGGGAGTGAAATTATAAAATGGAACGCACAGACGAGCGTAATTTTATGAAAGAAAAGAAGATACTGCCGTTGGTTATATCAATGGCTTTGCCCATGGTTATTTCGATGGCAGTAAATTCGCTTTACAACATAGTCGACAGCTATTTCGTCGCGAAAATAAGCGAGGACGCGATGACCGCACTGTCGCTTGTTTATCCGGTTCAGAATTTAATGACTGCGATAGCGGTCGGATTCGGTGTGGGAATGAACGCCCGTATCGCGTTTTGTCTGGGTGCGAAAGAGAAAGCGCATGCCGATTCGGCCTCGGTTACGGGGCTTCTTTTAAGCTTTATTCACGGCGTCGTTTTAATGATTGTATGCATTATTTTCATGCCGAAATTTCTTTCTCTTTATACGGAGAGTGAGGAAATCATACAGATGGGACTCGAATACGCCGACCGCGCGTTCCTGTTTTCGGTCATAATAATGCTCGGTATATCATTTGAAAAAATCTTTCAGGCTGTCGGACGGATGAAAACGACAATGGTTTGCATGCTTGTCGGATTCGTTGTGAATATAATTCTTGACCCGCTGATGATATTCGGAATCGGATCCTTCCCCGAAATGGGCATGGCAGGAGCCGCGTGGGCGACTGGAATCGGACAGTGCGCGACGCTTCTTGTGTATATTTTATTCATAATAATAAAACCGCTCCCGATATCGTTCTCGGCTAAGAATATATCGTTTAATAAAAATTTACTTAAAAAGCTGTATGCCGTCGGAATTCCTGCGTCGCTGAACATGGCTTTGCCGTCGCTTCAGATATCGGCTCTAAACGGAATTCTGTCCGCATTTTCCGATAAATACGTGCTTGTGCTCGGTGCGTATTACAAATTGCAGACGTTTATTTATCTGTCGGCAAACGGAATCATACAGGGCATACGTCCGATAGTCAGCTTCAATTACGGCGCGGGCGAGACAAAGCGCGTGCACGATACGTTTAAAACCACGCTTGCGCTGACGGCGGGAGTTATGGCTCTCGGCGTCGCGCTGTCAATGATTATCCCGTCGCAGATGATAGGGCTGTTCACTTCAAGCGCGGAGACGGTCGGTATCGGCGTTAAGGCTCTGCGTATAATTTCAATCGGCTTTGTTTTCTCATCTGTTTCCGTTACGTGCTGCGGAGTCCTCGAAGCACTCGGAAGAGGCGCGGCGAGTCTTGCGGTGTCGTTTATGCGTTACGCCGTCGTAATAATTCCCGCCGCGTACCTTTTCAGCCGTACGGCGTTGGGTGCGGACGGCGTGTTCATTGCGTTCCCCGTGTCCGAAATGCTGACTGCCGCAGTTTCGTATTTAATATACGTAAAGAGTATGAAAAAGCTTAAATTATAAAAGCGAACTCCCCCGAAACCGTCTGAGCTTCGGGGGAGAAGTATTTGTACAGGAGTATTTATAATTTATACAAGCGTATTTTCAAGTCTTGCCGCGAATCTTAATGCCGATCTTGCCTCGCCTGCGCTGATCTTTCCGTCGCCGTTGAGGTCGCCCGCAAGAAGCTTCGTATCTGTCGCCGAGTCAAGCTTTGCCGCGATTCTCAATATAAGTCTCGCGTCGGTCGCGTTGATCTTGCCGTTGCCGTCGATATCGCCGAGAAGAATTATGATGTAAGCTTCGCCGTTTACGTCGGCTGAATCCGACGTTTTAACGCTGTCCGTGTCCGCACTCTTGATTTCGGGAGCGGTTTTGAACATAGACTTGAATTCGGCGAACGTAAGCCCCGCGACTTTTATCGGGATAACCTTGAAATACTTAGCCGATTCGTTCATCGTAACGCCTGTTTCGCCGTCCTTGATTTCGACTTTGGTTATCGGAATTACGGGGTCGGTCGGGTCCACGGGATTAACGGGCTTCGTCGGAGTTTCGTTGTCTCCGATAGCGGGGATGTCCTCGTTTCTCGTCTCGCCGCAGACGTTGCAGGTATATTTCATAATACCCTTTCTCGTCTTTGTTGCGGGTCTTGCGATAACGCCGTTGTCCCATTTATGTCCCGTCGCTTTGATTATATCGGTATACGTATGACCGCATACCTTGCATTTGTACACGTCTTTTCCGTCGACGGTACAAGTTGCGGGGGTTGAATCTTTTTCGTAATCATGAGGGATTTTGTCTGTATAATCCTTCTTTTCCTCATAACCGCACTTTGAGCATTTTTTAAGAGTATAGCCCTTTTCGGTGCACGTTGGAGCAATTACGGTCTCAACGAAGCTGTGACCCGTTGCTTCGAGGACCGTCTCGCGTATTTCCGAGCAGACGGAGCATTTTTCTTTTTTGAATCCTTTTTCGGTACACGTAGGCTCCGCGGAGTCGATAATTTCGAATACGTGCGCGTTGAGGTCGATCACCTCGTTGTCGGTATACGTTCTCCCGCAGACGTCGCAGACGTGCTTCGTATAGCCCTTGTCCTTACAGGTGGGCTTGATAACGGTTTCGGTGTATTTATGAAGACTTACGTTTATTAAATTCGAATCGTCATATCCTCTGTCGGTTCCCGAAACGCGCATGTCGGAGCATGAAATTTTGAAATCCGCGCTGTCCTTGTCGGCAATCGAGGAGCTGATTTTAAACGGAACGGTGAAAAGCTTAAACGAATCGGAACCCGCGTCGTTTGTGAGCATTACGGAAATAACGAGCTTGCCCGCGGAGGAGGAATTAACGGCTATGTTGTCCTTGTCAAGCTCTTTTAATGCCGAAGCGATACTTCCCGCAAAAGTAAGTTTTTTCGAGTCGTACGTTATTTCGAATTTACCCGAACCGAAGCCCTTTGAATTGTTAAGGGAAACGGTAAGCTCGATATTCTTTGTACTCATGTTAAAGCCGGTCGAGAGGACGGCTCCGTTTGAATAATTTACGGCGATCTTGTTCGCCTTGCAGAAGGTATCGGCATACGAACCCTTTACGCACGTTACGGTAAGACCCGAACAGCCTGCGAACGCTGTCGAATCAATGTATTTTACGCTCTCGGGAAGCGTTATGCTCTTAAGTCCCGAATTTGCAAACGCTTTTGCATCAATACGTTCGGCGGCGGGAAGCGATACGTTTTTAAGATTCGAACAGCCCTCAAACGCCGACTCACGGATAATCTTGACCGAATTCATGGATACTGAGCTTAATTTTTTGCTGTTGGAGAACGCGTTTCTGCTTACGAGAATTACGTTCGAACCGAGCGTTGCGGACGTAAGCTCGGGCATTGACTCAAAAGCGTACGCGCCTGCGGATTTTACGGAACCGTTAATATTGACGGTTGTTACGAATTTGTAAATAAGATTCTTGTACCAGTTGTCGTAGCAGTTGTTGTACCACGGCGTATCTCCGAGCTTTTCGTAGTTTGACATCATAGCGTCGGAGCCGGAACCCGTTATCGTAAGAGTTTTATTGTTTTTGTTGTAACTCCACGACGTATTTGTACCGCACGAACCCTTATTCGTATTAAGAGCCGCGAACGCCGTAACAGGCGTAACGGTGACGAGCATGAGAAGCGTCAATGCGATACAGATAACTCTTTTTAATTTACTGTGCATAGTGTGTTCCTCCGTTCCCGGAAAATATAATAGTATGTTAATTTATATTATAGAGTATAACAAAATAAAAATCAATACAATATTTTACCGAATAAAGTTTTTAATTTGTTCATTGTAACTTTGTCCGTTTTCTGATACAATTAGGAACGGTGACCATGATGAAGAAGGATAACGCCGTTAACGCGTCCGCGTATATCGGCACTGCGATATTTATAAATTTCGTCTTGTTTTTAGTAAAATTGTACGTCGGACTCACGTCGTCGAGCATATGCATTTACTCCGACGCCATAAACAACATGCTTGACACGCTTGCGTGCGCGCTCGCCCTCGCGGGAAGCATTGTAATAAAAAAAGGCGCAGCGGACGAATACCCGAACGGATATAAAAACGCCGAGCATCTCATAGGCTTCGTAATGGCGTCGCTTATTGCGGTGACGGGCGGATATTTCGCCTATTCCTCGCTCGAACGTCTGTTGTATCCGAGACCCGTAAATTTTCTCGTAAAGCACGCGTTTCTGCTTTCGGTTACGATAATCGTAAAGCTTGTAACGGGCATTGTGTTCAAAAAGGCGGCGGACAAATCGGGTTCGGTCATGCTTAAAACCGTGTACATGGACAGCTTTGCCGATTCCGGCGTTACCGCGATGACGCTTATGTCGTTTATAATGAGCAATTTCTCGTTCGTCAGAATCGACGCGGTGTTCGGACTTATAATAAGCGTTATAATAATCGTAAACGCCGTTAAATTGATAAAAAGCTCCTCGCAGACGCTCATGGGCAGAACAGACCCGGAGATAAAAAGAAGCGTCGAAAAACTGCTTAATGAAAATTCATTCAACATAAAAGAGATAAACGTGTTCGATTCGCCCGACGGCGCGGTAGTTACCGTAACTGCCGACGGCGGGGAAAACAAAGAGGAAACGGTAAATAAAGCCCGGGAGAATCTCGGCATAAAATTATATTTTTCATAATTCAGGAGGCAAACCAATGGATCGGAAAACAGAAAAACCGGCGGAGAAACCGACGGTTAAGCCCGAAAAGAAGAACCGCAAAAAGAAAGCGCTTAAGGTCATGGCGGTGATTCTCGCCGTGTTGATCGGCGTCGGGGGAATAGGAACGATAATCACGCTCGTAAGCTCCGGCGCGAACATAAAGCTTGCAAAGTCGTACGCAAAGGTCGCGTACGATTCACAGCTTATCCCCGAAAAGGACGACGACGGCGACTGGACGTTTACGACGGACAGGGATTTTAAGATAGTTCAGCTTACGGATATTCATATCGGCGGCGGTAATCTCTCGGCAAAAAACGATTCGAATGCAATAACGACGGTTGCCTCGATGCTTACGGCGGAGAAGCCCGACCTCGTTATCGTAACCGGCGATATCGCATTTCCCGTTCCCTTCAAGGCAGGTACCTTTAACAACAAAACGGGAGCCAGGACTTTCGCTTCTTTAATGGAATCGCTCGGGGTTTACTGGACGTTCGCATTCGGCAATCACGACACGGAGGCGTACAGCTACTATTCGCGTGAGGATATTGCCGATTTCTATATGAACGGCGACTATCCGCACTGTATTTTCGTCCCCGGTCCCGACGACGTTGACGGCAGCGGAAACCAGGTTATAAAGATTAAGAATTCAAAGGGCATAATCACGCAGGCTCTCTATGTTTTCGACTCGCATTCGTACATAGACGGCGACTTCCTCGGAATTCAGTGGAAATATGATAATATTCACGAAAATCAGATAGACTGGTACTCCTCACGCGTTGCCCAGCTCAATGACGAAAATGCCTCCGCGGTAAGCGAGGCGCGCTCCTCCGACCCGAGCGGAAATTATCTTCCGCTTTCGAATGTAAAATCGCTTGCGTTTTTCCATGTTCCTCTTACCGAATTTAAAGACGCGTGGACGGAGTTTGAAGATAACGGCTATAAGGATACCGACGAGGTTCACTACAAGGGCGGACTTCTCGGCGAGACGGGCGAACGCGCGATTTACAGCGGTATTCACGAGGACAATCTCTTTGAAACAATGTTAAGTCTCGGCAGTACGAAGGGCGTATTCTGCGGTCACGACCATTTCAATAACTTCACGATAAATTACAAGGGAATCGACCTCGTTTACGGTTACAGCGTCGACTACATCGCGTACGGCGGAATCAATAAAAAAGGCTCGCAGAGAGGCTGTACGGTAATAACGACGAAGCCCGACGGAACGTACACGATCGAGAAAAACAATCTTTATAAGAGCGGTAAATACGATATTCCCGCGGGATTTGCGGACAATATCTCAATGCAGTTCGAGGACGTAACGTTCAGATACTTCGAAGAAAATAAATAATAAAATAAAATTCTGCGCGGAGTTCATATCATGCTTCGCGCAGTTTTTATTAAAAAGAAAACGGTGTTCAATTATATTCTTTTCGGGCATTGATAAGACGGGGATAAAAATATTGTTTTTTTAACACAGATATTTTTTGTATGGAAATACAATGTCTTTCCGCATGAGATTTACGGTACTGCTCTGTACCGCATAAAGAATGTTTGCGCCTTAGAACAATAAATAAATTATTATTTAAGTCCCGTGAAAATGTTTCTGATAAATTCCAGTACCGTAAAGAAAGCGTTGAGAAATCTGTGAAACAGCTCCTTTGCCCCGGTCATCGGAACGAGCGAAGAATTCGCATTATAAGCCGTCTGTCCGCCTTTAGTCGAAAGACCTATCACCGTGCCCGAAACAGTGCCCGCGTCGGATAAATCCCATTTTTCGAATCCCGTCTCAAATACGGGCGAATCGGGGCTTAATTCGAAGTCGAATTCGGACGCATTTTTAAACATGGGATTTTTTACGATCGGTTTTGTGATTATCTTTTTGCCGACGGCTCGTTTTATTCCCATTGCGCGGTTCGGCTTTTCGTTCATGTCAAAGTAAATATCCCCGCCGTTCGAAATATCCCAGTAGATATTATCGTGCTCGTCCATGGTATTTTTATTTCTGATACAGGACATTGCTGGTGTTTTATTGTCGGTGAGAATAATATTATTATAAATATCCGCGGTCTTTTGTCCGCCGTCGGCGGGTGTGCATCTGCCGGGCGCTGTTACAATTCGCATCTGCGAGTCACCGCTCAGGGCGAATATATTATTTCTGACCGTGTTGTACGAGCCGTAGTGCAGATGATAAGCGTCGCTTCCGCACGCGTAGACGAGATTCTTCTCAACCGGAATATACGACGATCCCTCGTCAAGATATATGCCCCATCCGCCGTAACCGCCCTGTTCGGGGTCTGCGCTTACGTTGTGTATTACGTTGCCGGAAATGACCGTGCCGGGCTGATTGCCGAGCATATAAATTCCGCCCATATCGGACAGCCATCCCTGACCTATGTTGTAAATCAGATTATCGCTTATGGTATTGTTACAGCAAACGTTGTACGAATATCCCCACACCCAGCCGACCGAAATTGCCGTGTAATATCCGTCGTGAATTTCGTTGTGCGATATGTTGACAGTATTTGCGTGAATGATAAGCATCGCCGCGGAATTGTAATTTACCCTGCCGTATTCGGATATAATATTATTCGTAATCGTAATATTTTTCGTGACGTTTGAATCGTTTATATCGACATTTTCTCCGCGTACATATACCGCCTGCGCGCCGATATTATTAAAAATACAATTTTCGACAGAGGCGTTTTTAACCGCCGTGCCGAAGAAAACCGAACAGCCCGCAATGTCTCTGAATTCGCAGTTTTTTATACGGAAATTCTCACAGTTACTGTATGAAATGCATGTTTCCGAATTAAATCCCGCCTGGCTGTGTTCGCGTTCGGTATAGCAAAAGGGAGTCGAACTCATAAGGTTTATATCCACCCTCTTTCCGCTTCGA